>Ga0169931_10000770_pt1 | contig 53354 bp, 46 predicted proteins | sample Kivu_15m_20L_FD_129675 | JGI IMG/M metagenome (GOLD analysis project Ga0169931, IMG submission 129675) | Freshwater microbial communities from Lake Kivu, Western Province, Rwanda to study Microbial Dark Matter (Phase II) - Kivu_15m_20L... | ecosystem: Environmental > Aquatic > Freshwater > Lake...
GGAGAAGCTGAAGCGCAAGAAACTCGCCCGCCTCCAGAATATGGCCGCCACCCTCAACTACTCCCTCGTTCCCAACCAATGACTTGCGCGGGTAGTTTCTCAGGAGTAGTTATGGCCAACTCGCCAGCATTTGCATGAAGATGGGACGGATGGAGGAAGGTCTCCGTGCAGCCCTTCGAGCCCGGTTCTATCTGCGAGAGCTTCCCGGGACGTTCCTCGACAAGGACACTGTGCCGCGGCTCGAAGGCCTGGTTCGGGATTTTCGCCGCCGTATTGCCGCGACCCGACGAAACCCGATCAATCCAAAGCAAACCTAGTCCGGAGGCGGGTGCCGGCAGGTAGCGTTCCCAGTTGAAATGTGGGCGTGCAAACGAACACGCCCCCGGGCCACGGCGACCCGGATCCTCAGAACCATCTCGCCGTTCATCGTGCGCTGCAGACCTGGGCTCGCGCCCTTGTCGACAGCCTCAAACCCGTCGGCATCAACACCGAACTGATCGGGGAGGTCATCTCCTCCGGGGTTCGGAATGCCGAGCGGATCGTCGTCCGGTACCACACCAATCTGTGGAATGCCGCGCGGGGCCATGCCCTGATTGAACTCAGCCGCCACGCCAAGGAGCAGAAGCGTCGCGTCCAGGACAAGCTCCACGAGTACAACCGCGCCAAGCGCCAGTATCACCGTCACGCCTCGGCCGTCGGCTACATCAACTGGACCGCCTGGGGAATCTTCAAGATGACCCTCGCGCTGGTGTCGCTGTTCGGTTTCCTCATCGCCTCGGTCATCGGCGCCTTCGAGGTCTTCCGCAACGTCTCCCAGTTCGGGGATTCCCTGGCGATCTGCTTTGCCGTGGCGACCCTCGTCGGTTGTTCCTGCGTCGCCATCAAGCTGGTCGCGGAACGCCTTCAGACCGAGGAAGCCGCCCGTCGGCTCTGCTTCATCCTCGGCGGGGTCACCCTGTTCCTTGGCCTGACCTACACCGCCCTCTTCTCGCTCAGCACGGGCGGCTTCCTCGTCGAACCGACGGACATCCTGAGCCAGTCCACTGGCAGGGTCCGGGGTCTCGGCCCCTACCTCCAATGGTGCCAGATGTGGCTCGAGCTCTTCGGCGCCAACGCCTCCTACGCCTATGCGCACCTGATCTACATCCAGCACCGTTCCCCTTCGGCCGCTCCGAATCCGGACGCCTGGCTCTTCGAGGACCGCCTGCACCGGGCGGACCAGGAACTCTCCCAAGAGCAGCACGCCCTGCACGAGCTGCCAACCTTGCGGAACCAGCTGATCGCCGAGCGGCGCGCCTTCGTGGACGCCGCCCGTTCGAACTACCTCATCCGGGCCGAAGCTGCCCGCAAGCAGCGCTCCGGCATCGAGGCCAAGGTCTCAGGCAAAGCTGACGCCTCCCCGGCGCCGCGCCGTTCCACTTCCATCGTTGACCGCTTCCGCAACTTCTTCCGCAACTGACCATGAAGATCCTTCCACTCGTCGCCGCCCTCCTCGTGACCTCCACCGTCGAGGCCGTTCCGCGCCACGTCGTCATTGTCGTGGGGCCGAACATTCCCCCGGCCCTGCACCCCAGCATCAGCACCCGCCTTGAGTCGGTGATGTCGACCGGGGAAGCCGGCACCCAGATTACGGTGTTCAGCGGGGACACCTATCAGACCCTCTCGTCGGTCACGCTGACCGATTCGCGGGCCTTCCTCCAGCGCGACCGCAACATGGCGGCCATCCGTGCGGCCGTCCTCGCGGTTCGCCAGAGCACCAACACGGGGGCCGCGCTTTCGGCCCCGAGGGTCCTGGATGAAGTGAGCCGGCAGGTCCGTCCCGTGAATGGGTCGATCCTGCTCATCGGGGACGCCTATCCCTGCCTGCCTCGGGAGGGCTACTGCCTCAGCACCAACTGGCCGGCCGACGGACAGCTGCTGAGCTCCGCCTCTGCCTTCAGTACCGTCGAGCGCCGTCACCAACTCGAACAAACCACCGTGCATTGGCTGACCACGGACCCGAACCGCTCGACGGGAGACCTTCATCGCCGGGGCATGGAGCGCTTCTGGAGCCTCTTCGTCGGAACCCAGGGAGGATCGCTGGTGAGCTACACCCCGGACGTCATGACCGCCTTTCAGAGCGCCTTCTCCGGCCGCCGGGAGCCGTTCCAGCAGGTCACCGTGAACCCGGCGGATACCAACCGTCTTTTCCACTGGGTCGGCGAGCAGGCCATCGAATCCGTGCCGGTGGTTCGTCGCGTCGAGCTCGTCGTGACCAACGAGGTGGTCCGCACGGTCACCAATTGGGTCGAGGAAGTGCGCCGGGTGCCGTCGCCGTGGCCTGCGGTTGCGCAGGGCAAGATCGGCATCGGCGTCCTGTGGACCACCCCGCCGGGTGAATCCCGGGCCGTGGACATCGACCTGCACGTGCCGGTGCTCAAGGACGGGGTGGAACTGTCCTGGAAGAACAAGACTTCGCCGTCTGGGCGATACTACCGGGACATCCAGAAGTCGGAACCGAACCCGTCGCCTGACTGGAAGAGTTCCTGGGAGTTCGTGGAACTCGCTGGTGATCAGCTGCCGGAGGCCATCTACCTCAACCGTTACGCGGGCTCGGCGGCGGTGACCGGCGAAGCCCGCATCGAATACAACGGCCGGGTGCAGGTGATCGCCTTCGTGATGCCGTCTGCTTCCGGCAACCGTGGTGGCGATGCCAATCGTCGTGACCGCTCCCCCCAGTGGCTCCGGCTTTCCCTGCGCTCGGTTCTCCAAAACCTTGAAAGCCGGTGAGCCCTACGAGCACGCAGGTCCGTGTGAAATCAGAGCCGGAGGTGGGTGGCGGATTCTTCGGCCCTGAAGACCAAACCTGGCCTCGGATTGGCCTGGGCATCATGCGCGAAGCGCCCTGAACGGGACGCCATCGCAGCGGGAGAACTGCCGACCCAGACGTTTCACGCAGCTCCCCGACAATGGCGGGCCGGACCCACGCAAGTGGCCCGGCCCGCCTCCGCTTAGCCCTCCTCTGGTTGGAGCATGGACCTTGCGAACTTCGGGCCGCTTGGCTGGCCCGTAGCCGGGCCAGCCCACCTACGGTCCCTTACAGTCCCGCCTCCTCCGAAAGGGAGTGGTAGGCGTCATCGGTGACAATGATGTGGTCGAGGAACTTCACCCCGAGCAGCTTGGCCGCCTCCTTGATCCGGGTGGTCGCACCTTTGTCTTCCTGGCTCGGCGTCGTCGTCCCGCTGGGATGGTTGTGCGAGACGATCAGGGCCACCGCTCCCGCAAGGATGGCGCCCTGGAAGATCTCCCGGGGGTGAAGCACGCAGGAGTTCGCCGTACCGGTAGCGATCACGGTGTACCCGATCACCTGATTGGAACCATCCAGGTAAAGCGCAACCACGTGCTCCCTCGAATTGTCCGGCAGGACCTTCCGAACAAAGGTCGCCGCATCCGAAGGGCTGCGCACTGCCGTTGGGGCGCGGCGTGGACCGCAGTACATCGCCCGGACTTCGCGCACGAAGGTGGTTTTCGGGGTTGGCTGGGCTTCGGTTTGGACCGGGATTTCGGCGAGGTCGAAGTTGGGGAATAGGTAAGTCATAAAGGTCTCCGTTTGAAGTGCCTCCCTCTTCCCCAGAACGGCTTTTCCGGAGAGGGGGAGGAGTTTTGCTTCACCGCCGTCGGTGAACTCCTCCCCCTCTCATCGGAAAGCCATTCTCCTTCAGCCGGCTCCCGAGGGGCCGACCACTTCACGCCGACGGAGTCGGGCGTTACCGACCGCGCGGAGCGAAGGAGTCAATGGTGGAGCGCAGAGCGAAGCGTCGCCGAAGGCGCGAGCAATACCTTGACCCGAAAGTGGAGCGCGGACGGCCGGTTCTAGGCCGTAAGGCCATGTCCAGGTGCCCGTAGCATCTGGATGGATGCCGCAGCGAGGGTTGCATTTCGCATAATCTGTGTGCCATAGATCAAGCATGGCTCGAACAGAAAGGCACGGAATACTCCGTCGATTGTTGACGAGAGTGCCCCGTGGCGCGCCATCGGACACGGCACAACTGGCGGATTTGGGCGTCACGCCTGCTCTGGCGCACCATTACGTGAAGTCCGGCTGGTTGACTCGACTCGGGAGAGGCGTCTTCCAGTTTCCCAATGACCGACTACGGCAGGAGGACTGCCTGCGGTTCCTCGCGGCTCGGATCAAGGGGTTCCATGTGGGCGGCAAGACCGCGCTCGCCTGGAGGGGCTTCGGGCACAACGTTCCCACTCGGGAGCCGCTTTGGCTTTTGGGGGAAGAGAACCTCCGGCTTCCGACTTGGTTCACTGACGGGTTTCCGGCCTGGTACACCACGCGGTCCCCGTTTGATTCCAAGCTGCCTGCCGGTACGGGCTTGGAGCCACTTCCGGAGCAGCCGGACGGCGTGCCGGTTTCCGTTCCTGAGCGGGCCCTGCTGGAGATGCTGTCGGAGGTCGGGATCCGCCAAGGGGTTGAAGGAGCCAGGAACATCATGGAGGGCGTACGCTCGCTCCGTCCGGAGGTTCTGACGTCATTCCTCCGGTATTGCCAGCGGGTGAAGGCCGCGCGGCTTTGCGTGCGATGGGCCGAGGAGCTGCAGTTGCCCTGGGCGGCAACGGCGCGCCGGGCGGCGGGGCGCCACCTGAACGGTACGCGATGGTCAGCCCGGCTTAAGAGCGGAACCCGTCTCAGCCTCTCTTCGTGAAAGGGGCAAGGGACGTTCGGGCCGCAGGCCAGTGCCTTGCTCTTCCGCGGGTGGGCTTGCGTCGTGGTCGCCTTTGCGGGTATCGAACGAATGCGGTCACGATGAACTTTGCCCAAGTCAAGCAGGAGGAGGAACGCAGCCGGATGAAGGCTTGTCGGTCGGCTCGGCGTGGGCGGAAGCAGGCGGAGGATTTGCAGCGCCGTGCCTCCCTGGTAGGGGACGCCCCGTGGCGGATTACAAACTTCAAACAGGTGGCCCGGGCCATGGGCAGGTGGTCTCGCACGTGAGGCTGTCTCTCCGCGAGTTTTCCGAGGATTCCAAACTGCGAAATACTGCCCGCCGACCCCCACCAACGAAACCCGGCTGCACCCACAGTCTATGGCCCACGCCACGGACCACCCTTCGGCCAGTGACCGGGCGATCTGGTTCCCAGCCGAGCCGCTTCAGCGGCCGGCAGCAGAAAACGTCCGGCAAGCTGCACCACTTCCTCAAAACCGGGCGTCGGCTCCGTCCGGACCACCTTTCGCCAGAACGCCTTCCATTGCGCCTGCTTGATCGGCTCGGTCGAGAAGCCGGTGCTCAGCCCGACCGGAACGGTTGGCGGAATCGCGGTGTTGCGACGAGCAAAGGTGGCGGCGATGGCTTGGGCCAACCGCTCGCCTTGGAAATCGAAGCGCTGCGAGAGCAGCCAAACGTCGAAGTAGTCCTTCATCCGGGAATTCCGTTCCCCCAGCGTGACCATCGCCTCGAACTTCTCGGCCAGCGCGGTCTCTTTCGTGTAAGCCCGCAGGAGCGGCTTCGGCATGTCCAGCAGGGTGGGAAACTCGATTTCCTCAGGCTCCAGCGTGAACGCATCGCCGAACCCGATGTCGGCCTGCACCGGGATGCGGGCATTGCCGACCCGTGCCCGAAGCGTCACGCGGACCCCGACGTACTCCTGTTCCGCACGGATCGACTCCGCTTGGAGGGTCTCGACCTCGAACTGGACACCGTCGTCGTCCACGGCGACGGCGCAGATGTCCTGGAAAGCTGCGGCCGCTGCGGTCGGGGAATTGTCGCCGAAGCCGAGCAGGTCGGCGTCGCGCGTTACCCGTTCGCTCGATCCCTCGCCCCAGACAATCAGCAGCATGGCTCCTTTGAGCACGAAGCGGGATTGGTGCGGCGAGCGCGAGAGGCGATAAAGCAGCCGCTCGGTGCAGTAGCGCTCCAGCAGATCCTGGAGGGACAGCTTGGAGTTGCGCGACAGCTGCAGCAGCCGGGCCTGCACCGACGCGGCCATGTTTCGCCCCTTCTGCTTCATTCGAGCACTCCTTCCAGATAGGGGCGCATCACGTTGAGCACCCGGCAGACACGAGCGAACCGGTAGAGATCCTCGGTCGTCACTTGCTTCTTTTTCCAAGCGTCCTTCAGCGCCTCGATGGCCGTCCTGGTGCCGATCTGGTTCCGGAACTTGAAGCAGTCGGCCACCGTCTTGGCGGCGGAGTAGATCCGGACCGGCACCCCGGCGATCGTGTGCGTCTCGACCCCCTCGCGAAACGCGGGTCCGGACAGGTAATGCACCTTCAGGCGCAGGGACTCGATTTTCGGGGCGCGGCCATGGCTGCCGATGGCAATCCAGACCGCCCCGGGACTTTCGGTGGTCAGTTCGTGGAATCGGAGTGCTGAAAGCAGGCAGACCACGGCGTCGGGCTTCCGCAGGGCGACCAGGGCGAGATCCTCGTGCGCCTCCAGCGGGGCATCGGCCACCCGGTAAAGGCCACGCCCCAGCTCCAGCAGCCGCCCTTCGCGGGCGAGCTTGCGGATGCCCACCCGGTGCAGGGGCGAAGAGCGCACCCGGAAGAGTGCTCCGGTGTTCATCGCATCCTGCTTGGCTGGTGGCTCATGTCCCACATGCGTCATTTACCATACGTCGGTAGTTATTCGCAAGTAACGACGCTCCGGAAACCGCCCGCCCTGCCGCCAGACTCCGAGTGCCCTCCCGCGTCTCCTCCTGAGTCATGGCTCAAGGAACCGATGCGGCCGCCACCGGACTTTCCCCCGGCACCGGCGCCGGACCGGGAAAACGGATCTCCCGACTCAGGTCGCTCGCCTGCTGGGCCTCGTAAGCCGACAAGGGCGGCACGATGACCTGCGCCTTGCGGGCGTAGGCCCGGTGGACGGCCTTGGAGTTGTGTCCGAGGGCTTCCTGGGCAAACCGCTCCGGGTAACCGCACCGGCGGGCACGCTCGGCCCAGGCGTAGCGATAGGAATGGAGGGACACGCCCTTGATGCCGAGGGCGCGGGTCCGCTGCATGAACTCGGTCGCCCGATCCCCCGGCCGAACCGTCCGAAGGTAGGGAAACAGCGGACCGTCCTTCGGCAGGCGACGCAGGATGGCCTCGACCGGCTCGTCGAAGCGGATCAGGGCGTATTCTCCGGTCTTCTTCCGCTGGTAGCTGATGACGCGCTGGTTCCAGTCGATGTCCTCGTTCCGGAGAAACGCGATGTCGGACTGGGAGGCGCCGATGTGCCACGCCAGCTCGTAGAAGGCCTTCCGCTCCGGATTGGTCTCGGCGGCGAGGATCTTCTGGTGTTCCTCGAAGGTGATGGCGCGACGCTCCCGGTGCCGGATCTTCGGCCATTGCCGCTTGGGGATGATCGGCGCGGGGAGCCAGCTCATGTCGACGGCGAAGTTGTGGATGCGGCGGAGATAGGCGTTGGTCGAGACCTTGCCGACCTCCATGGCGCGGAGCAGGTGCTCGGCGCGGGTCTCGATGAGGGGGCGGTCGTTGAGCCCTCCAAGGGCCTTGTCGTTCTGCGCGATGATCCAGCGGCGCCGGGTTTCCCCCTCCTTGAGCTTGACGATCTCCGCGATGACCTGCCGCCAGGTGCGCGTGGCGGCCTGGGGGTCCGCCGCCATCATGTAGGCGCGGGCCATCTGGAGGTTCACGAAGGGGACCGAGTGGGCCTCGTTGCGGGCGTGAACCAGTCGGCGGGCGGACGCGCGGTCTTTCGTGCCCAGGGACTCCTGCCGGCCGGATTCGCCATCGTGGCACCAGAACATCCGCCCGCGTCGGAACAGTCGAAATCGCTGCTTCATAATCGTGTCGATTACGAAGCGTGAACCGAGCGGAAGCCCTCGCGGGAGCCAGCCGTCAGCGGGTTAAGTCCGGTTAAGCCGGAGGCCTGTGGGACAGGCCGGTTTGCTGACGTTTTTGCTGACAGTTAACGGTATTTTGAACCGTTTCACCAACCGAACCGCTGAAAAACCCAGCAAATTCGACTGGAGGCGAGGGTCGGAATCGAACCGACGAATGCAGCTTTTGCAGAGCCGTGCCTTACCACTTGGCTACCCCGCCGCCGTTGAGGCGCGGCAAATAAAGGGGAGCCGTCGGGGCGGGGCAAGCATTTGCTTCGCCCGGAAGAATATTCCTCCGTTGACGGTCTTTGGCGCGCCAACGGATTCTCGTGGACTATTTATGCCGAGAATCGTCCGTGCCCTCCTCTCCGTTTCCGATAAGTCCGGTCTCGTTCCGTTCGCCAAAGTCCTGGCCGGGGCCGGGGTCGAACTGGTCTCGACCGGGGGCACGGCAAAGGCGCTGCGGGCCGAGGGGCTAGCGGTCATCGAACTCAGCGATTACACCGGGTTCCCGGAAATGCTCGACGGGCGCGTGAAGACGCTGCACCCGAAGGTCCATGGTGGTCTCCTGCATCTGCGGGACAGTGCCGAACACGTGGCCACGGTGAAAAAGCACGGCATCCCACCCATCGATCTGGTGGTCGTGAACCTTTATCCGTTTGAGCAGACGGTCGCCAAGCCGGGGGTGTCGCTGCACGAAGCCATTGAAAACATCGACATCGGCGGACCTTCGATGCTGCGCAGTGCCGCGAAGAACCATGATTCGGTCACGGTGGTAATCGATCCGGCCGATTACGCAACGGTGGCGGACGCCGTGAAGGCTGCCGGCGAAACGTCGCTGGAGCTGCGTCGGCGACTGGCCGCCAAGGTGTTTGCGCGCACGGCGGCTTACGATGCGGCGATCGCGGCGCATTTGGCGGGAGAGTTTTGCGCGACCGATGCCGCCTTGCCGACACTGACGGTCAGTGCGCCCTTGGCGCAGTCGCTGCGCTACGGCGAGAATCCGCACCAGAAGGCGGCGCTTTACGGCAAGTTCCCGGAATACTTCACGCAACTCCACGGCAAAGAGCTTTCCTACAACAACATCCTCGACCTGACAGCGGCGGCCGCGCTGATCGGGGAATTCACTGGCGAAGCGCCAACGCTCGCGATCCTCAAGCACACAAATCCGTGCGGCGTGGGGCAGGGGACGACGTTGAGGGATGCTTGGGACAAGGCCTTCGCGACCGACAGGCAGGCACCATTCGGAGGCATCATCGCGGTCAATCAGCCCCTGGATCGTTCCTGTGCGGAAGCGATCGCGGAGATCTTCAGCGAAGTCATCATCGCGCCGGAATTCACCGCGGAGGCGCTCGAACTGTTGCGGCAAAAGAAGAATCTGCGGCTGCTCAAGCTGCTGAAGAATCCCGCGGCCGCCCGGGGCGGGGACGTGCGGAGCGTGGGTGCCGAGTCGTTCCTGTGGCAGGAACGCGACCTCAAAGCGACCACCGCAGCCGACCTCCGGGTGGTGACCCGACGTCAGCCGACGGAATCCGAACTGCGGGCAATGCTGTTCGGTTGGCGGGTGGTCAAACATCTCAAATCCAACGCCATCGTTTACGTTGGCTCCGACCGAACGTTGGGCGTGGGGGCGGGGCAGATGAGCCGGGTGGATTCAAGCCGGATTGCGGTGTGGAAGGCTGGGGAGGCGGGTTTGCCGCTGCAGGGCTGCGTCGTCTGTTCCGATGCGTTCTTCCCGTTCCCGGACGGTTTGATCGCCGCGGCGGAAGCCGGCGCCACCGCGGCCATTCAGCCCGGAGGATCGGTCCGGGATGCCGATGTCATCAAGGCGGCCGACGAGCGTGACATGGCGATGGTCGTCACCGGCCACCGGCACTTCCGGCACTGACCTGGGCGCTGGCCAATTGGCCAAGAATGGCGCGGTTTTGATTGCCACATGAGGCGTCGGGTCGCCAACGTCTGGTCACGACTCACCTATGGCTGAAAACTCGTCTGCTTCGCACGGGTTCCCGCAACGGCTGCTGCCTTGGCTGCTGGCGGGACTGTTTCTGGCAGTTTACCTGATCACGCTGAACCCGTGGGTCGGTGTCCACAGCCTGGAACCTCTCGCCCGCATCACTGGCCGTGACGGGGACAACCTGCTGACCTCGCCGCTCACTTACTTGGTGACCTTGCCAATCAAGGGGTTGAGCCTGGCCAAACTGCCGGTGGTGGCGAACACTCTGGCAGCCATCATGGGCGCGGCGGTGATCGGCGTCCTGGCCCGCTGTGTGTCGTTGCTGCCCCATGACCGCACCCGCGAGCAGCGCATGCGTGGTCAGGGAGATCCGGGGCCGCTGCGGATTCGCTTGGCGTGGGTGCCGCCCGTGTTCGCGGTCGGACTGCTCGGGCTCCAGCTTACATTCTGGGAACAGGCGACCACCTTTACCGGTGAAATGCTGGATCTGCTCGTCTTCGCGTTTTCGGTTCAGTGCGTCCTCGAATACCGGGTGCGGCACAATGAGCGCTGGCTCTGGCTGTTCGCGTTCGTCTTCGGTGCCGGACTCACGTCGAACTGGGCTTTATTCGCCTTCGCACCGCTTTTCCTGGTGGCGTTGGTGTGGATCCGGAGCTGGTCATTTTTCCACGCCGGTTTCCTGATGCGGCTCGGGTTGGCGTGGGCCTTTGGACTCAGCCTGTATCTGCTGACGCCGCTGGTGTTCGGAGCCAGCAATCCGGACGCCGGATTCTGGAACTCGCTCCGCACCATTCTCATCACTCAGAAGACCTATCTTTTTGGACTGCCGGCGGGAAGGGCAGCACTGGTGGCGGTGGTCTCCCTGCTGCCGCTCGGACTGATCGCGATCCGCTGGGAAGGGGCGAAGGGCACCAGCATGGAAACAATGCTTAACGTGACCGCCGTCGCCGTGCTGCAGGTGTCGTGGCTCGCAGGAAACATTTACTTTGCTTTCGATCCCGGATTCAGCCCTCGCAAGATGGTTCACTTGGATCCCGCGGGCGGCGGAATGCCGCTGCTGCCGCTGGCTTTCGCGGGAGCGCTGGCGAGCGGCTATTTTGTCGGTTACCTGCTGGTGCTGGGCAGCCATCAGCCGGAGAAGGCTTGGGACCGTCCGGGTCCCCTGATCGGAGCGCTGATCAAGGTGGGCTTCGTGGGCGCCTTGGCAGCCACTGCGGCGGTGCCTGCGGGTTTGGCGGTGAAAAACTTCGCGGTGGTCCGTGCGGCCAACGGACCGGTCCTTAAGGACCTTGCGGATGCCCTGGTTGCGAACTTGCCAATGCAAAGCGCGGTAGTCTTGGCCGATGACCCGGTCACCTATGGACTCGTGAACTATCGCCTGGCAGCCGGGGCCAATTCGCCCAACCACGCGGTCGTCCTGACCCCGCGCGGAGCAGTTGACTTCTATCGGCGGGCCTTGGCGCGTCGTCACGGTGAGGATTGGCCGGAGTTGCGCGAGATGGCGGAGCGCCGGGAGAATGTGCAGTTGCCCTTCATCCTGCTACTGGCCCGGGCCGCGGAGACCAACCGGGCGTTCTATCTTCATGCCAGTCAATCGGTGTCTGCCGAGAACACCTGGGGCTCGCCGCTCGGACCGATTTTTGCGCTCCACCGCTACGAAGGGGATCAGATCACTCCGCCCTCACCGTCGGAGAGCCAGCTTTCCGCCGTGAGCCAATGGTGGCAGTCCAATGAAACCGTCGTGGGCCGCGCAATCGCGGCCGCTGCCGGCGGTTCGGCGAACGGCCGTGTCGCGTGCAGCATCTGGTCCCGGGCCGCCAACGCCGCGGGCGTGATCCTGCAGCGGGCGGACCGCCTCGACTTGGCGGCGTCGCAGTTCGCTCTGGCCCTCAAGCTGAATCCGCAAAACTTGGCTGCGGAGATCAACACCGAGGTCAACGGTGCGCTGCGGAAAAAGGTGCCGCTCACTCCGGAGCTCGCCAAGCGCGCCCTTGGACGCCGCACCTACGAGATCGTGGCCCAGGGCGGGCCGGTGGATGAACCCAACCTGCTGGCCGATCTGGGCCGGACCTTCCTGAACAGCTCCGAGCAGCTGGTGCGCCGGGCCGCGATCGCCTTCCGTCGCGCCAACGAACTGAACCCCGAACTGGTCGCCGCCAAATTGGGATTTGCCGAGGCTTGCCAGGTGGCAGGACGATATGACTTGGCGCTGGAGACGGTGCAAGGTGTGACCCGGCAAAAGCTGCAACCCGGCGAAAACGTCCAGGCGGCCTATCTGCAATCCGCAGCTCTCTTCATGCTCAAACGCAATGAGGATGCGGAGCAGCTGCTCAAGGCCAAACTCAAGGAATATCCCAATGCCATCCAACTGCTTGACCTGCTCAGCTACTACTACCTGAGCCTGCCGAAGATCGATGAGGCCATCCCGCTGCTCGAGCAGTGGACCCGCGTGCGCTCGACCGACATCACGCCGTTCATGCGGCTCACGGCGGTGTTCATGGACCGCAAACAATACGACCGCGCGCTGGTCATGCTGGAGGCAGTCCTGCGTCTGACTCCGGAGAATCCCGTCGCGAAAGCCCAACGTGCCGAGTGTTACCTGAAGATGGGCCGGGCCACCGAGGCGCGGCGCGATTTTGAGGCGCTGGCGCGAAAATTCCCGGAGGAAGCGAGTTTCCAGAACGGCCTGGCGCTGGCTGCGGAAAAGCAGAAAGACCCCACGCTGGCCCTCAAGCACTTCGAGAATTTCCTGCGCCTGTCCACGGCGACGAACACTGCGGACTACAGCAACGCGGTGGTGCGGGTGGGCCAGCTGAAGTCCGCCCGGTGAGGTGGCGGTGGCATGCGCGTCACCCACGTCATCACCCGCCTGATCGTCGGGGGCGCCCAGGAGAACACCATCGCGTCGGTGCTGGGACTGCGGGCGAAGCCCGGGCTCGACGTTGAACTGCTGGCCGGGCCAACAGAAGGCGCCGAAGGCTCCCTCCAGAGCGTGGTCGAGCGTGAAGGCTGCCTCACGGTCGTGCCTCAACTGATTCGCGCCGTCCGGCCGTGGACGGACTGGCTGGCCTATCGGCGATTGGTCCGTCATTTCGCCGCGAAGCGTCCGGACGTCGTTCACACTCACAGCGGGAAAGCAGGAATTCTGGGTCGCCTGGCGGCCCGCAAAGCCGGCGTGCCCATTGTCATCCATTCAATCCACGGCCCGAGTTTCGGCCCGTTTCAGGGCGCGCTGGCGAATGCCGTCTTCACCGGCGCCGAACGTCATGCCGGCCGGATCACGGACCAGTTCGTGGTGGTGGCGGATGCGATGACCCGCCAATACCTCGCGGCGGGCATCGGCCGGCCGGAGCAATACACGCGGATCTTCAGCGGTTTCGACCTCGAGCCATTCGTCCACGCAGTGCGCGACGGGGAGTTGGCCCGGCGGCTGGGGATTGCCCCGGACGATTTTGTCATCGGCAAGATCGCCCGGCTGTTCGAGCTCAAGGGTCACGAGGACGTCTTCGCCATCGCCTCCGAGCTGGTCCGGCGCGTGCCGAAGGCGAAGTTCCTCTTCGTGGGCGACGGACCGTGGCGGCAGCGGTTTGGGGACATCGCCCGGGCCGCCGGCCTCGCCGAGCGCTTTGTGTTTGCCGGCCTCGTGCCGCCGGCGGAGGTCGGACGATATGTGGCGCTCATGGACTGCCTCGTCCACCTCAGCCGGCGCGAAGGGCTGCCGCGCGCCCTGCCGCAGGCCCTCGCGGCCGGTCGTCCGGTGGTCGCCTACGATTGCGATGGGGCAGGGGAAGTCTGCCGCACGGACGAAACCGGCTTTCTCGTTCCTAGGGGAGACCACGGCATGCTGGTGGATCGGCTCGCCGAACTCGCATCCCGGCCGGAGCTGCGCCGCCGTCTGGGCGAAGTGGGCCGTCGCTGGGTCTGCGAACGCTTCACGGTCGAGAGGCTCGTGCAGGATCAGCATGAGCTTTACCTTCGGCTCGCGAAGGAAAAGGAACTGCGGTGAACTTTCCGGAAAACATCTACCTGCTGTCGTTCCTCGGCGCCCTGCTGGCGAGCGCGGGATCCCTGCCGCTCTGGCGCGCCTGGTGTGAGCGCAGCGGGCATGTGGATGCCCCCGGCCATCGAAAGATCCATCAGGCACCCGTCCCGTTGGCCGGCGGACTCGCGGTCTTCACGGGCCTCGCCCTCGTGGTGCTCGGCGGGACGGCGGCGGTAGGCTTGGAACTGCTGCATCCCGACGCGGTGGACCGGCTAGGATACGGCCTGGGCAAACGCGCCCCGCAACTTCTCGCGATCTTCGCCGGTGCCTTTGGCATGGTGCTGCTGGGCTGGTGGGATGACCGGCATGAACTCCGGCCGTCAGTCAAGTTCGCCGGCCAGCTCGCCGTGGCCCTGCTCGTCGCGGCGAGCGGGGTGCGAATCACGCTGTTCGTGCCCAGCCTGCTGTTCAGCTACGCGGCCACGGTGCTCTGGATCCTCACGGTGACCAACGCACTCAACTTCAACGACAACATGAACGGCCTCTGCGGCGGTCTCGGCCTGATCGCGATTGGATGGATTGCGTGGCACGCGGCGGCGCATGGCCAATACCTCGTCGCCTCGCTGGCGCTGCTCGCGGCTGGGGCGTTGGCCGGATTTCTGCCGTATAACTTCCCCCGCGCATCCGTGTTTCTCGGCGATGCGGGCAGCCATCTGGTTGGTTACCTCCTGGCCGTGCTGGCGATTCTCCCGCACTTCTACTCCGCGCGTCAGGATGAACCGACCCGGTTGGCCGTGCTGAATCCGGTGCTCATTCTCGCGGTGCCGCTGCTGGATCTCGCCAGTGTCGTGTGGCTGCGGACCCGGGCCAGCAAACCGTTCTGGATCGGCGACACCAATCACCTTTCGCACCGCCTCGTGCGTGCGGGTTTGTCAAAGCCCCAGGCTGTCCTCGTCCTCTGGCTGGCCGCGTTTGTCGGAGGCGCCGTGACTCTCGCCTGGTGACGGCGCAAAATGCGCTCAGCGCATTTGGAATGCCGTCTTCACCATCACCTTGATGATCAACGGGGCGAGCGGCGTGAGGTCTGCCACATTCGTGAAGACCTGATTGGTCAGCCCGATGACGATGGCCCGCGGCGGATTCGCCGTTCGCAGGTCGGCGAGGTTCACCTGGCCGAGGGAAACCTGCAGCTTTCCGATGCCGGCAAAGGTCATTCCGTTGAGCAGGTTGGTCGGCAGCGGGCGCGACTGGCTCAGCCCGGCCTTGTCGAGGCGGGCGGCGATTTCGGTGAGATTGGTCCGGCCCTGGGCGTCCACCACCATGCTGACCTGGTCAAAGTTCAGGCGGACTTCCCGGAAGGCAAGGCCGTTGGTCTTTGCCGCGTCCAAGTCGTATGCGAAATAGATTTCCGGAATGCTGAGCAGGGGCAGAGTGCCAAACTCCGGGGGATTGCCGAGCTTGAGGTCCTGCACGTGCAGGGTCCCGCTGAACAGTCCCAGCCGGAGTGTTCCGATCTCGAAGGGAAAGCCGGTCTGCTTCTGCACCGCACTGATCACGGCCTTTTTCAGCACCCAATCCGCGCTCAGGAAGGCGGCCACGATCAGCACAAGCAGCGCTGCGACAAGACCGGCGGCGACCTTGGCGATCGTCTTCAACTTCACAGGCGCACGTCCTCCGGACGGACTTCCAGGCACTCGTCCTGGTCTTCCCAGATCAGCGCCGGGAAAAGGTCCAGCAGCGGCGGCACCAGATCATGGGCGGCATCGGCCAGCAGGCGCTCGGCTTTCTGGGCAGCATCCTCAAAATCCTTTTCGTAGTCGCGGGACTTCTCCCGCCGTGCTTCGTCCCAATGCGCCACGTCGTGAATGGGATGGTAGGCGGTGGACCAGCGGCGAACCAGCGGTTGAAGATTTGTGGGGAAGTCGGAAAATGGGACGCAGGTCTCGCCGCAGTGCTGGCAGAGCAGGCCGTTCTCCACCACGTCACGCGTGAACAGCGGCAGCATCGGCGCCCGGCAACATGGGGCCGCAAGGTAGCCGGCCGGCATGTTGACGAGGCGCTTGAGCCAAATCTGGCGGTCGTGGGCCAGTTGGGCCGCCATTCGGAACGAGCCGACCAGCGGGTGCGAGAGCCGCCACGCGCGCCCTTGGATCTGCCCCAGCGTTTGGGAGCACCACCGGGCGAGCGTCAGATCGTCGAAATCGCGGAAGGTGCGGGCATACTCCTTCCAGAGACGGTCTATCGGTGTTTCTTCTTTTGGCTCGGCCACAGAAGGAGCTTTCCTTGTCGCTCCCAAAGTTCAAACCGCAAATGCAGCCGCCCGAGTCCGCTTCGGCGGCTTGCATCCCGGAAGCGCCCGCCCAAGCTCGCCGCATGAATCCGCACGAAGCCTACGTCGAACGCGTCGTGGACCTCCTCGATCCCGCCGCCAACCGCCTGTTCAACTGCACCGTCGAGGAAGCCCGGGCCAAGGTCCTGTCCGGCGACGCCGCACAGGTCGCGGAAATCGACGGCTCGTTCGCCCTGCTCGCGCGCGACGGCAAGAGGGTCCGCATGGCCCGTTCGCTTGACCGGCCCATGCGTTACTTCCTCGCCAAACGTGCCGAAGGCCCCGCCCTCATCGTCGCCGACCGCATGGACGCCATCCATGCGCAGCTCGAGAAGGAGGGCCTCGCCGACCAGTTTCACCCCAGCTACACGCGCATGGTGCCGGCGCATTACGTCGTCGAGATTCAGCTCATCGGCTGCCCCGATCCCGACCCGACCTACACCCGCTTCTTCACGCCCGAACGCAACTCGCTCCCCGCCGACCTCGACGAGATCGGCCGCCGCTACGTCGGCGCGCTGGCGGATGAAACTGCGAAGTGGCTGCGCAACGTGCCGCCGCACGAACCCATCGGCGTCGCCTTCTCCGGCGGCGTGGACAGCGGCCTCGTGTTCCTCACCACCTACTTCACCATGCGGAAGCTCGGGATGAACCCCGCCCGGCTGAAGGCCTTCACCCTCAGCTTCGGCGACGGACCCGACCTCGCCCAGGCCCGCGAGTTCCTCGAGCGCCTCGGCCTCGGCTTGTTCCTGGAGGAGATTCACGCCACGCCTGATGAACTCGACTTCACCGAGGCCCTGCGCGTGTTGGAGGACTACAAGCCGCTCGACGTCGAATGCGGTGTCATGGGCATGGCCTTGTGCCGCGGCATCCGGCGGCGTTATCCCGACTGGAAACACCTGCTCGACGGCGACGGCGGCGACGAAAACCTCAAGGACTATCCCATCGAGGAAAACCCAGAGCTGACCATCCGCTCGGTCGTCCACAACCTGATGCTCTACCACGAAGGCTGGGGCGTCGGCCGCATCAAGCACTCGCTCACCTACAGCGGCGGCCTGAGCCGCGGCTACGTGCGCACCTACGCGCCCGCGCGGAAGTTCGGCTTCGAAGGCTTCAGCCCGCTGATGAGCCGCGGCGTCATGGCCGTGAGCGAAGCCATCCCGTTCATCGACCTCACGCAATACGATGTGCCGACGCTCTACTCGCTCAAGGGCGAAGTCGTCCGGCGCGGCGTGAAGGCGCTGTTCGGCGTGGACATGCCGGTGTTTGAGAAACGCCGCTTCCAGCACGGCGCCACCCGCAAGGAAACCCTCCGGGCCAAACTGCCCGCGCAGGAGGCCGTGTATCGGAAGCAGTTCTTGGCGATGTATCAGTAAATTGAATTGCCAATTGACCTATGGGGCACGGTGACTTGGAAGTGCTTTCTTATTGTAGGGCGCTGACTTCGGATGGAGAGCTCAGTAGCCAAGAGGTGTGGCTTTTGGCCGACTGGCTGAATACGCATCCTGATTCTTGCGATACTTGGCCTGGAACGGAGTTGGTGCCATTGCTTTCCCGGGTGTTTGAAAATGGCTCGGTAAACGTGACTGAATTGAAGCAAGTCGCGTCCAAGCTTAGTGCAATCGAAAGAAAGGCGGCTCGGCTCAGGCGGGATGAATCCATGGCCGAGGCGATTGAGAGGTTTGACCCTATGGAATGTGCCTTGCCATCGATTGACCACATTGTGCGCGTTCCGTCTTCGTCGCAGCCAGGTGAGGTTTACGTCGTTGGTCTGAGGAATTCATCTTGCACATGTCCCGATTGGACTGGGTCCCGATCAATGTATCCTGATTTGGATCTGCGGCGCTGTTGCAAGCACGTTGCGTTTGCCTTGTATCAAGCGACGGATGGTTATCGGTGGCCGGGTTGGCTTGGAGCCTTGATTAATGACTGTAGATATCGACAGCGGGGCACACATCCGTTGGAGCAATGGCGTGTCGTCAATGTCAGGGAAACCGCTGCGGCTTTTGGAATCGGTCCATCAGAGTGGATAAATGTCTGGGCGTTGTGGCAAGGTGCCTATTCTAGGTTCGGGTATAACCTCAAACAGGAGAGATGGTCGTATGGACATCGGCCTTATCTTTCGCGGACGATTGTTGAGGCTGTTAAGTGCGCAGTCCGTGCGGGATAACTTTGCCGCAGGCACTTCCCGAGCAGGGTTGTTCTTGTCGAACACTGGCTTTTCCCCCGTGTCCCGGTAGCTTCCGGCCATGCAAGTTGACTACACCGTGCAGGTCTGGAAGGAGGACGGTCAGTTCATCGCGCACGCCATGCCACTGGACGTCGCCAGCGCCGGCGATTCGCCGGAAGGCGCACGGCAAGCCGTGGACGAGGCGGTGCGGGTGTTTCTCCTGACTGCCGCCGAACACGGCACCCTGAAGGAGGTCCTGGAAGATGCCGGCTACCGGCGCATCCGGCGGCAATGGCGCGGCCCCGCCTGGCTGGGTGTCGAACAGCGCTCCTGTCTCGCCGCCGCCTGACCGGCCATGCCGAAGTTTGTTCCCGAGCATTGGCGCACGGTTGAAGCGGTGTTTCTGGCCGCGGGCTTCCGGTTTGTGCGTCAGGAGGGAAGCCATCGCTCCTACGTGAAACCCGGTGTGGCCCGTCCCGTGGTCATCCCCGCCTACAAGGACGTGCCGGTGTTCGTCATCCGCAACAATCTCAAGACGGCCGGTCTGTCACGGGACGATTACTTCCGCCTGTTGGCACAGCTGACGTAGGGCGCAGCGCCCCGACTTCCGCCGGACCGAACCCGCGAAGTTCCGACGGCGGCCATCCGCCTCGCTTCGCTCGCGCCCGGCAAGATCAGTGCAGAGCGGCAGCCCTGCCCCACCAGGTGAGGGCGAAGCCCGCGCTAGACACCGGGTGGGGCGAGACTCCGTCGAGCCCTGTTTGCCGGCGGAGCCGGAGCGAGCGCAGCGAGCATCTCAGGGAAGTCGGGATGGATGCTCACTTCGTTCGCCTCGCTGCGCTCGAAAGTGGGCTCGACGGAGTCTCGCCCCACCGGGAGTGCCGCCTGCGCTGCCGCTTGCCAAGGCGGCGGGCCAAGCGAGCCTTGGCCGCAACGTGAAGGCTTTTTCCCGATTCCCCGTCCTCGCGCTGTTCATCGGACTTGCGGTGGCCGCCAGTTCGCTCCTGGCCGCCGAACCGCCCACCGACAAATCCGCGAAGCTCATCGCGCCCGCTGTGTCCACCGGGACCGAGCTGCTGCTGGAGCCGGCGTTGACGCTGCCGGAGTTCACCCGGGAGAAGTTCGCCGCGGAGATGGCCACCGTCGGCCCCGAGAAGATCCAGCGGCCCTGGACCAATCCGGTCGTCGCCCTGCCGCCGCATCCGCGCGCCGGGGTGAAGGGCCTGACCGAGGCCGAGGTGAAGGCCTACATGCTGGATGCGAAGCGGCTCTTCAGCCGTGGCGAGGCCGTGCCGCTTTCGGACGTCGGCCTCATCAGCACGCAGGAGGACGTGATCCGGCAGCCCATGCTCAACCATATCGCCGCCTTCTCGAACGCCGTCGCCCGCGTTTACCTGCTCGTGCAGAAGACCGCCTCGGACCAGCACTGGTCCTATTTTTCCATCGTGCAGGACCTCACCGTGACGCCCGCGCTCGACTACTACGCGGAGCTGAGGAAGGACGGGCCGAAGTTCGAGGGCACGAGCTGCTACAAGTGCCATTCGTCGGGTCCGCTCGCCATCCATCCCGCCCGCGAAGACCTCGTGCTCGACGCGCCGCTCGCCGCCGCCATCGGCCGGCACATCGCCGAGCAGCCACGGTCGAAGTTCGTCTTCCCCAAGGATTCCCCGAAGCCGCCCACCGGCGAGAGGCTGGCGCTGAAGTTCTGCGCGAAGTGCCATGACGACGACGGCGACCGCGACGCGCTGTATCAGGTTCACTCGCATCCGATCCGCGTGCTGGTGGACTTCGGCTACATGCCGCCGAACCGCCGTCTGAAGCCCGAGGAGATCGCCGAACTCAAGGCGTGGCTGGAAAAGAAGCCCTGAGCGAAGTGGGGCTCAATCCCTGTCGGAGGTTACCGCCGGATTCTGTTTCACTGCCCAAACCGGGAGGGTTTTGGGATGGAGCCGCCCAGTGCGGTCATTGCGGCAACGCGTCCGTAAGCGGGCGTCCGGCCTTGGGCTTCGCTACGGCGTATTGGTGCGGGAAGACGGGTTCGATGTCGGTCCGTCCGCCGCGGGGTGGCGAGGAAGCGCGAAGATAGGGGCTGAAACGCGCGGAGCTTCATGGAGCAAGCGGAGAGTGTGACGTTTTGAGACGTGTGGACGTTGACGGAACCGACCGCCGGCTCGATGGCCGGTTTCAGTCAGATACGACTGGAAAGGGAAGAGGCTCGCCAGCGTTCGTCGGATTGCCTCATCGTCAGACCGTCACCATGAAAACGGTCCGAGTTGTCTTGCTCGCCCTTTGGTTGCCTTGGCTGGAGGTTTTGACCCAGGCGGCGGAACCCGTCCTGCCGCTGCGCACCAATGACGTGATCGCCTTCATCGGCGGCGCGAACATGGTCGCCCTCGCGCAGGGCGGGCATCTGGAAACGCTGCTCACGCTTCAGCATCCGCACCACAAGCTGCGCGTCCGCAGCCTCGCGTGGGAAGGCGATACGGTCTTCGCCCAACCGCGCGACGTGAACTACCCGGACCTCGTCACCCAACTGAAGCAGGTCGGTGCCACAGTGGTCCTGCTGCATTTCGGGCAGATGGAAGCGTTCGCCGGCACAGCTGGATTGACGAATTTCGTCTCTGCCTACGAACGATTGTTGGACGAAGTCGGGCGCGTCACTAAACGGCAGATTCTGCTGGGACCGTTTCCACGGGATCTCTTCCCGGACTGCTGTGACAGCGCTGAAGTTGCCTTTCGTTATGCCGAATCGGTGAGGGCCTTGGCAAAACGTCGTTCGGTGCCGTTCGCTGATCCGTTCGGCGACCACGTGGATTTTGGGAAAGAGAACAATCATTGGACCACCGATCGAATGGCCCTAAGCGAAGCCGGACTGGCGCTGGCCGCCGGGCTAATTTACCGGGAAGTTGCCGGTTTGTCGTCGCCAGTGAATTTGGAGGCGCCGATGCCTTTGCCCACTGAGCTTAGATCCGCCATTGCCGAAAAGAACCGTCTCTGGTTCGACTACGCGCGCCCGAGCAACTGGGCCTTCCTCGCCGGCGACCGCACCGGGCAGGCCTTCAGCCGCGACTACCGCGACCGCAACATCCGCGCCTTCGCCCAGGAGATGCAGCAGTTTGTCCCCCTGATCGCCGGTGCCGAGAAACGCATCGATGAACTGGCCGCCAAGAGCGCCGAAAAGGAGTCCGCCCGATGAACATGCTTCGTAGCGGCCGACGTGAGGAGGCTCACTCTGAAATTCGGAATGCGGAAGCCGGAATGCGGAATGGCGCGGCCACCTTGCCCACTTTTCCACTTTCGCACCTACTCACCTGCCTAGCTCTCTTTGCCCTAGGCATCGTCACCATCCGCGCCGCCGACACCAGCCCCGCCGCCGAACTCGCCTCCCTGCGCGTGCTCGACGGCTTCGAGGTCAGCCTGTTCGCTTCCGAGGCGGACGGCATGCGCAAGCCCATCCAGCTCCGCTTCGATCCTGACGGGCGCCTTTGGGTCTGCGGCAGCGTCGTCTATCCCCAGCTCAAACCCGGCGAGAAACCCCACGACCAAGTCGTCGTCTTGGAGGACACAGACGGCGACGGTCGCGCCGACAAGACGACCGTCTTTGCCGATGACCTGCTCATGCCTACCGGCCTCGAACTCGGCGACGGTGGGCTCTACGTGAATAGCGGAACGGAACTGCTTCACCTCCGTGACGCTGACGGCGACGGCAAGGCCGACCAACGCGTCGTCGTCTTCCGTGGCTTTGGCACCGGCGACACGCACCAGACGATCAATTCATTCACCTGGGGACCGAGCGGCGAACTGCTCTTCTCGCAGGGCCTGCATGCGCGTTCCCGCATCGAAACCCCGTGGGGCCTCGAGGAACTCCAGCAGGCGGGCGTCTGGCGTTACTGGCCGCGCCGCGCCCGCCTTGATCCTTTCTGGAGCGGCGCGATGGGCGCGCACAATCCCTTCGGCAACGTTTTCGACCGCTGGGGCCAGCCCTTCGTCCTCGCGGGCAACGGCCACGGCATCTATCACCTCACGCAGGCGATGATCCGCACGGATCACTTCCTCGAGCAGCGCTGGCTCTGGAACGAAGGCCGCAAGTTCGGCGGCGCCGACTTCGTGGAGAACGCGCGTTGGCCCGCCGCGAACCAAGGCGAACTCATCACCGGCGGCTACCTCCAGAACACGGTCGAACGCTTCCGCATCACCGACGAGGGCGGCAGCAGCTACAAGGCCGCCCGCTTGGCACCGCTCATCGAGTCCACGAACATCGCCTTCCGCGTCGTGGACGCCCGTTTCGGACCCGACGGCGCGCTCTATCTCGCCGATTGGTTCAATCCGGTCATCGGCCATTACCAGGCGAGTTTCCGCGACCCGAACCGCGACAAGGAACGCGGCCGCATCTGGCGCGTGGTGCCCAAAGCGCAGATCGCAGATGGGACATCGAAGCTCGGGAAGCCGAACTTCACGAAGCGCTCCACGGCTGAACTGCTCGACGAACTCAAGTCGCCCGAGCGCTGGAACCGCCAGATGGCCAAACGCGTTCTTGCTGACCGCCCGACCGCGGAAGTCACGAATGCGTTGAAACAATGGCTGACGAGCAATCCGTCCGCTAACGGAGCTTCGAGGCCAGCCGCTGAAGTGAACCGCGCGTCCGCTGCGTCTCCCTCTCCGCCCGCCAAAGCGGGGGGAGAGGGCCGGGGTGAGGTGGTTGCTGAGAACACCTGGAAATCACCCGGCCCAAGCCTCGATCAAGTTCTCTTCGAAGCCCTCGGCGTCTTCGCCAGCCACGATGTGTTCCCGACCAACCTCATCCATAAACTCGCTCACTCAAAAGCCCCGGAGGTCCGCGCATACACCGCGCGCGTATTGGGCCAGTTCGCCGAATCCTTTGCACGTAGCAGCCGACGTGAGGAGGCTCCATCTTCAAACTTGGAACGCGATCAGAGCCTCCTCACGTCGGCTGCTACGGAATGGCTCACCGTGCTCGCCGCCGATCCACACCCCCGCGTCCGCCTCGAAGCCATCGTCGCGTGCAGTTACCTGCCGATCGCCCGGGCAGTAGAGATCGCCGCGATCGCCACGGATCAGCCGATGGATGCCGGGCTGGAATACGCCTTCACCCAATGCGTCCATGCGCTCAAGCCGCAGTGGCAGAACGCCCAGGCCCGCAGCGAACTCAATTTCGACGGAAACGCCGGCCGCCAGACTGCGTTTGCCAAGGCCGTCGGTGGAGCCGGTTCCGCCCACTTCGCGGCGGGACGCCTTCGCCGCATTGCCGAAGTTGCGCTTGATGAATCGACCATCGGACAGCTCGCCGAGGTCGTCGCCGAAAGCGGTGGACTGAACGAAATGGCGGCGTTGCTCACCTCGAAGAGCTTCACGCTCGGCACGAACTACCTCGCCACCCAGCACAGTCTGGCCCTGTTTCGCGCGGCGGAAGCCAGCCGACGGCGCGGGCTCAAACTCGGCGAGCCGACGGCGGCCGGGCTCAAAGCCCTGCTGAAAAGTTCGGAGCCGTCCGTGCAGGCGATGGCCGCGTGGCTCGCCGGCGTGTGGCAAGTCGCCTCGTTACGGGGCAAGGTGGAGACGCTGGCCAAGACCGAGCCGCCGGCGCCAGGCAACCGCGGCAACGCAGCCCGCGCCTACGCACTGAGCGGCGTGGCTGCTTACGGCGACGAGAAAGCGGCGGAATTTCTGGCGTCCCTCGCCGCGGTTTCGCCGGACCGCTTTGCCCGCGCCGATGCCGTGGCGCGGCTCGCGCGTCTCAACCCGCGTCGTGCCGCCAGCCTGGCTGCCGAGTTCCTCGCCACCGAGCAACCGGGCGCGGCGGTGGACGACCTGGGCAACGCCTTCCTGCGCTTGCAGGGCGGTGCCGAAGCCCTGCGCGACGGACTGAAAGCCAAGGCGCCGTTCGCCGCCAACGCCGCCCGCCTGCTCGCAGTGCAGGGCAACAGCGGCCGTCGCGACGCGGACCTCGCCGCGCTGCTGACCCAAGCCGTCGGCTCGGCTCCGCCAGCCAAGCCGGTGTCCCTTGATGACATTCCGGCGCTGGCGGCCGCTGTCCGTGAGGGCGGGAACATGGCCAAGGGACGCGCGATCTTTGCCCGCACTGACCTGGCCTGCGCCAACTGCCATGCCGTGGACGGCACGCCCGGCAAGATCGGTCCCAACCTCAGCGCGCTCGGCACGGCGCAGACGGCGGAGTTCATCCTCGGCGCCATCCTCGATCCGCAGAAAGAGGTGAAGGAAGGCTTCATGGCCCACGAACTCACCGCCAAGGACGGCGAGGTTTATCAGGGCTACCTCCGCGGCGAGACCGCCGACGAAGTGTCGCTCTTCAACCATCTCACCGGCGGCGTCGTGAAGCTGCGGCGCGCCCAGATTGCCGAACGGCGTCAGCTCGGTTCGCTCATGCCGGCTGGATTGGCCGACGGATTGTCGCGCGACGAGCTGCGGGACTTGGCGGCGTTTCTCGCCGGGCTTGGCAGCCGCTGATTCCGCATCACTGCTGGACAGTCGAAAATGGGCATTGCCAAACACAAAATGCCGGCCAGTCGGCCGGCACTTGCTGCGTTTTTGTTCTGACCGGAGCAATCGGTTTTAAGGCGGATTTGGTCCGCCCGGACCGCCAAAGCCCGGCGGGGGAGGAAACGCCTTGGCCAAGGCTTCGCCAAGCTGTTCCTCGGTGAGCTTGCCGGTCTTGGCGGTGTCCCATTCGGACCACCACTTCTCTGCGAGCGCGGCGAATTCCTTGGCCGTGACCTGGTCGTTCTTGTCCGCATCGGCCAGTGTCTTGATGGGTTCGGCGAGGAACATCCCCGGGCCGAATCCGCCGCGGGGCCCACCGGGGCCGCGTCCGCCGGGACCGCCGGGTCCGCCGCGTTCGCCAATGGGCAGGCCTTCCGAAGTGCCGGCGAGCTGCGCGGCCACGGAGGCGTGCCGCGCCGGGACAAAACCCTTGATCGGTTTGGGTGGCTGGCCAAAGCCGAAGCCGCCGCGTCCACCGCCCGGCCCGCGATCGCCGCCCGGACCACCGGGGCCGGGACCACGGTCGCCACCGCGTGGGCCGCCCCCGCCGAACATCATGGCCACGGATTCGCCCGCGATCACCTTGTCGAACCGCTCCAGCTTCTCAGGTGATTCCTCCTTCACGGCATCGCGGATGACCTTCGCCACGTCGTCCACCTGTTTGGCGAGCCGTTCGGGCTGGAAAATCGTGCCCTGGAATTCCTTCAGGCGGTCCAGGTAGGCGTCCTTCACGGCGGACACGCCCATGACGCGTTCGAAGAAGCGGTTTTCCCCGGACCAAGGCTTGCGGATGCTCAGTTGCTCGCGTTCGTCTTGGGAACCCTGCATGCCGAAGTTGCCGAAGGAGTGGTCGAGGTCCCACGGCAAGAACTGGAACTTGTCGGTCTTGGGGTGCAGGTAAACGACGTAGTTCTGGCCGAGCGTCAGGATGGAATCGAGCGTGCTGAGCCAGACCGTGACGGCCATGAACCGGCTGAACTCGTCCACGTCGATGAACTCGGACACCCGGCGGGCGAAGTCGGCGTCACTGGCTTCGGCGAGTAGCTTCGCGAAATCGAACACGCGCCGCTTCTGCATTTCGGTCAGTTCGGTTTTCGGATCGTAAATCTGGTTGTAGGCCTTCCAGTCGTCGCCGAGATAACGGAACAGGGTGGGCGTGACCGGCTTGAAGATGGCACCCTTCTTGGTGCCGAAGTTGGCCTCGGCCCAGTTGTTGTCGGGGTTCTCGACGATGGAATAGAGGCCCAGATAGGTGTTGTCGTGCGAGCCGGGGGCGTTGACGCGGACACGGGCATAGCTGGTTCGCGGTGCGGGCACACCGGCCGCGCGGTAAAGCGCGTAGGACAGCGGCTCGTTCATCCACGAGGCGTCGGTGGTGTTGTTGTGGAGGTTGAGCTTGCCGAGCCCCGCGAGCTTCTGGCCCTTCACGAACTCGTTGAGGTCCACCTTAAGCGACTTCTTGTCCGACATCCGGGCGCCCATGAAGGTGCCGTTGCCCTTGAAGCGGACGGCGACGTTGGTCAGGCGGGCGCCGGCAAATTCCAGGTCGGCATGAACGTATTCGAAGGTGATGCCCGCGGCGCCGCTCAGGCCGTTGCGCTGGCCTTCCGCGGCGAGCAATCGGGGGCCAAACCCGCCGCCTCCGGGACCGCCCATGGTGAAGGCCTTGTTCATGCCTTCGCGAATGCTTTCGGTGGTCAGGTGGCCTTCCTTCTTGGTGTCCCACTCGGTGCCCCAACGGTTGAAGGCGCCGAGGAATTCGTCCTTCGCCACGGCGCCGTCCTTGTTCTGGTCGAGGGCATTCAGCCACATCGGTGCCATGAAGCGGGCGGGATTGAATCCGCCGGATCCGCCGGGTCTGCGCCCGGGGCCACCACCGGGAGGTCCACCGAACATGCCGCCGCCACCGCCTTTGGGTTCGAGGGCCTCCCATTGGCCGGCTGGGAAGTCGAGTTTCACGTCCCAGACGCGGTTCAGGGAAAACAGGTCGGTCGCGTTCTTGGGCGGCTCGCCCCACGTGGAGAGGCCGAGCAGCGTCAACCCGGCGGCAGATAGGACTTGGCGGATCATTCGGGGGCTAAGACCGGCCGGGGAAGGGGACGGTTACAGTCCGGTTACGGGGCTGGTCGCGGACTTGTTTCGGGCTCACACTCGCGGCCCACGATGAGCACAGCATCCACGGTGCGGGCGCGGGAAAGAGTTGCCGACTACCAGACTTGGCGGGGACTACCGCCCTTGGCCGGCTTGGGAACCCTGACCGAAGCGGTTGAGCCCGGACTGTCGGTCGAGGAATCCGTTCGCCGGCTGAAGCGTCATCACTACGCCTTTCGCCGCCTGCACCAAGTCTTCATCGGACGACTCACCGCCGAACCGGTTTACGAACTGAAGATGGCCTTCAGCCACCAAGCCTGGCTGTGCGCGGAACACGTCGCCGCCATTCGCGCCCGGGTGGGCGAGATGCGCGAACCGCCGCTGGGGTTGGAAGCGGTGCCGCATCCGGGGCTGGAGCTGGCGTTCGACGAACTGTTGGCGGCGCCGGCGACGGAGGAACTGCTGCTGGGCCTATACGAAGTGATCCTGCCGGCACTGGACTCTGCCCTGGAACTGCACAGCCGGGAAACGCACGTCCTGGCCGACCAACCGACCCGGCGCTGGCTGAAGTTCGCCCGGATCGAGGTGGCCGAAATGCTCGATTACGGCCGGAAGGCCATCAGCGCGCTCGTGTCAGCCGAACAGCGGCTGGCGGCCGCCGTTGGACTGGAGGCCATGCGGTCCGCATTGGCGGCGGCCGGTGGGCTTGATGGCGTCGGTCCGGAAGGGCCGTTGCCCCCGCGCGTCCGTTCGGTGGCCCCTTGGAAGTTTGACGGCCGGCCGCAGCGGGACGCGCGGTTTCCCGATCCCTACAACATGGGGGTGAACGCCGAGGTGTTCCTCTACGACGAAACCCAGCCGGTGGAAGGCAAGGTGTTGATGATGTTCTACAAACGGCTGCGCGAAATCGATGTGCCCGAAATGATGGCGAGCATCATCGCCGAGACGTCGGACCGGCCGTGGGGCTATTACCGGGATCTCACCCGGCAGCTGTGGGACGAGGCCCGCCACGCCATGATGGGCGAAGTCGGTTTCGCGAGCGTCGGTGTGGACTGGCCACGGAACGTGCGCGTGAATTTCACCTGGTCGTTTGGCCTGAACTCGCAGCTCAACGCACAGGAACGGCACGCGGTGCTTTATTTCATCGAGCAGGGACTGATGCCGAAGACCGGCAAGCGCCACGAGTGGGAGGTCGGCCTGCGGTCGGGGAATCCGTTGGCGGCGACCTTCCAGGATTTCGACTGGGCCGATGAGGTGCTGCATGCTCGGGTGGGGCGCGACTGGTATGTCAGCACCATGCCGAGCGCACACGCGGCGGTGGAATACGGCGACCGGTGCTGGAGCAAAGTCCTGTCAAGCTGGTCCGGCTGGCGCGAAGCCGGGCTGACCCAACACGTCAACTGGTGGCCGGCCGCTTACGGCCAGTTCTGCGAGCGCAACGGCATCGCCCCGGTTTCGTCCGCCCTGAACTATGCCGTCAGCTACGAAAGTGTGCGGGCCGATCTCAAGGACCTGTCGGCGTCGGGATAGGAAGGTTCCTGGAACAAGGCGCAATGACCAATGTCCAATTCACCAAGGCCCAACCTCGCGCATAGGCCATTGGTCATCGGCAATTGGTCATTTTCCCCTTCCGCTCAAGTCCAGTCGTAGTTTTCGGCGATCTTGCGGGCGAGGCGTTCCAGCCACATGGCCGCCTCCTTTTTGGCCTCTGCCGGACTCGTGACATCTGGCGAGAGCGCGTGAACCGAATGGAAGAGTCGGTCGGCGGTCTGGGCCTTGGCCGCGCCCTCGACCATGCCGGCAAAGCCCACGCAACGTTTGCCGAGCGCCTTGCAGACTTGCGCCAGGCGGCCGGTGCCTTTGCCCATCAGGCTTTGCCGGTCGATCATGCCCTCCCCCGTGAGCACCAGGTCGGCCTTGGCGATCCGCTCCTCCAGTTTGGCGTGGCGGGCAAACAGGTCGAAACCGGACTCCATGCGCGCGCCGAGGAATACCCGCAGTCCGAAGCCCAGTCCGCCCGCCGCCCCGCAGCCGGGATCGTCGGCGATCTCGTAGCCGACCTGTTCCTTGGCGCGCGCCGCGAGTTTTTCCAGGGCCGCTTCGGCCATCGGGGCCTGCTGCATCGCCAGGCCCTTCTGGGGACCATACACCCGGGTGCAGCCGTTGAGCCCAAGGAGGGGATTGTCCACGTCCACCGCGACGATGAATTCCACGCCGAGGATCGGATCCAGCGGGGGTAGCCAGCGAACCAGCTTGTTGCACTTCACCCACTTTTCGATGGGCAGATCGCGTTCGTCGAAAAACCGCCAGCCGAGCGACGTGGCGAGGCCGAAGCCCGCGTCGTTGGTCGCGCTTCCGCCGATGCCGACAAAGATCTGTTGGGCCCCGGCGCCCACCGTGGCGCGGATGACCGCGCCCAGACCGCGGGTATCGAGCTCAAACGGGTGAAAGCGGTTCGGCGGCAGCATGGCGAGGCCGACGACCTGGGCCGATTCGATGATCGCGGTCCGGGTCGCCGCCTGCCACCACCACTTGGCACCGACGGGGCGGCCCGCGGCATCCACGGTAGCGCAGACGTGTTCGGTGGCGCCACAGAGGTTGGCGATGATCTCCCCGAAGCCGTCGCCGCCGTCGCTCATCGGCAGCATTTCCATTTCGTCCTGCGGCCGGGCGCCCCACCAGCCGTTGACGATGGCGCCGGCGGCCTGTGCGGCCGTCAGGGTGCCTTTGAATTTGTCCGGGACGACGAGAACCTTAAGTGACACGCCGGCGAGGTTGCCAAGGTCGACCGCCACCGGGCCATGCCGAAATTCCAGCGCGGCCCGTCGCCCAGGATGGATGCATCCGGAGGTCGGAAAAGACGGGCAACCTCGCCGCGGCTCGGCTGTAGCCGCATCACTTCTCGACAAGGAGGAAGCGTTGGCGAGGATCCGCCAGCGATGTCCACATTTGCCGAGTCCCTTTTCGCCGGCGGCCTGTTGCTGGCGTTTTGTTTGCCAGCCTCGGCCGCCGCACAGACTCCGGTCCTGGATGCCCGCTACGAGCCGGCCGGAAGTGTTGGCGTCGTGGTGTCGCAATCCCAGTGGCTGGCCCAGTCAGTGAAATTCACCACCGCGGGCACTCTGTCGGCGGTGGAACTGTCCTTGGTTCGCGGCGGCAGTTTGCCGCTGAAGGATCTGCTGCTGGAGGTGAGGTCGCTCAATCCCGACGGATCACCCTCGACCTTTACGCAAACCGCCAAGGTGATCCCTGCTTTTCAGGTGGGCGGCTTCGGTGGCTTTCTGCGGGTGGACTTGGCCGGGGCCAACGTCGCGGTGCAGGCGGGGAGCCAGTTGGCGTTGTCATTGCGCACCGAGGAGGTTGTGACCGGACCAGGGAGCAACCCGTTCGCATGGATCGGGCAGGCGCCGGGCGCCTACGATGGCGGCTTGGGCTTCATTCATCAGGGCTTCGGCTGGACTGAGGTCGGCTACGACTTCGGCTTCCGGGCCTACGTGACGGCGGCCGTCCCGGAGCCAAGACCAGTCGCGCTGAGCGTGGCCGCTGTGGCACTGCTCTTTGCCATGCGTCGGCGCGGTTGGCGGTCGTGAGGAAAAAGCAGCGGGCGATTCGCCGAAACGGTTTGGCGAATGGATTTTCCCGGCGCCGGTCGGATTGGTTTGAATGTTCCGGGGCTTTTCCCGGGGCAGACTTTTCCGCAGCCTACCGTCATGCCTTCACTTGATCTGTCGCGTCTCCATGTCCGGCCGTTGGCCGAGCGTCGGAGCCTGACCCGGGCCGAGGAAATCCTCGTGCAGCCGGATGCGCCGCTGAAACCGGTGTCGCCCGAGTCGTCACACTTGGTTCGTCAAGCGGTGGACCGCATCCGCGCCGCCCGTGAACGCGGCGCCCAGGTCATTCTGATGTATGGGGCGCACCTGCTGCGCAACGGTGCCGCGCTGATCCTCACCGAGCTGATGGAGCGCGGGTTTATCACTCACCTCGCGACAAACGGCGCCGGAACCATCCACGACTGGGAATACGCGTGGCTCGGCCGCTCCACCGAAGGCGTAGAGGAAAACGTCGCGCAAGGCACGTTTGGCGCGTGGGACGAAACCGGGCGAAACATCCATCTCGCCCTGCTGTCCGGCGCGCTGTCCGGGCTGGGCTATGGCGGCTCACTGGGGCGTTTCATCATGGAAGACGGCTGCACCCTGCCGGCGCCCGACCAGTTGGCGCAGATGATCGGCCAGTTCCCGGCCGACCCGATGGTGCCGGCCGTGGCGGATCTGCTGGTCGCGATGAGCCGGTTCGGCCTCGCCGAAGGGCGCCACGAAGTCGTCCATCCTTGGAAACAGGCGAGCATCATTGGTCAGGCTTGGCGGCTTGGAGTGCCGGTCACGGTGCATCCGGGCATCGGCTACGACATCATCTCCTGCCACCCGATGTTCAACGGCGCGGTCATCGGACGCGGTGCGGCGGAGGATTTCCGGCGCTTCGCAAGCGCTGCGGACGGACTGGATGGCGGCGTGGTGTTGTCGGTCGGTTCGGCGATCATGGCACCGCAGGTCTTCGAAAAGAGCCTGAGCTGCGTCCACAACCTGCGCTTCCAGGCCGGGCGTCCGGCGGTCTCGGGCCACAGCATCTACGTGGTGGACCTGCAGGACGGCGGCGGCTGGGACTGGTCGCAGGGCGAACCGCCGAAGACGAACGCGGCCTACTACCTGCGCTTCTGCAAGAGCTTTTCCCGGATGGGCGGCGACATGCGCTATCTGCAGTGCGACAACCTCACCTTTGTGCAGCATCTCCACCGCGAACTCACCCGCCCATGACCGCCGAACGATTCTGTGAGATCACCTCGCGCTATCCCGCGCTCCAGCTGGCGATCGTCGGCGACTTCTGTCTCGACCGTTACTTCGACATCGATCCGGCGCGGCAGGAAATCTCGATCGAGACCAACCTGCCGGTCCACAACGTCGTGAGCACGCGCTGCCAGCCAGGCGCGGCCGGGACCATCCTCAACAACCACGTCGCGTTGGGTGTGGGCACGCTCTGGCCGGTGGGATTTGCCGGTGATGATGCGGAAGGATGGGAACTCGGACGGGCGCTTCGGGCCAAAACGGGTGTGAAGCTCGAACGGTTCGTCACGACGCCGGAGCGCAAGACGTTCACTTACACCAAGCCGCTGCTGCATCGTGCCGGTCAGCCGCCGGAAGAACTCAGCCGGCTGGATCAGAAGAATTGGACCGCCACACCGGCCGAAGTTAGCGCTGCGATCGGCCGGGCGCTGAAGGCGGTCGCCGCGCAGGCCGATGCGCTGATCGTCATGGACCAGGTGGACCTGGCCGGCACCGGCGTTGTCACTGAAACGGTCCTGCGGGAGTTGGGTGAAGTCACCAGCAGCCGGCCTAGTTTGCCGATCATTGCCGACAGCCGGCGCGGTCTGGGCGGGTTCCCACCGGTGATCTTCAAGATGAACGCCGCCGAGCTGGCCGCGCTGCTTGACATACCGGCCGAGGCTTCGGTGGAAGCCATCCGCGCCCAGGCCGCTGAGCTGGCCCGGCGCAACGGGCGGCCGGTGTTCATCACGCTGTCCGAGCGCGGCATCGTGGGCGCCGACGCCGCGGGCGCGGCGTGGCATGTGCCGTGTTTCCCGATCCGCGGTCCGATCGACATCGTGGGCGCCGGCGATGCGGTGACCGCCAACCTCACGGCGGCGCTCGCGGCGGGCGCCACGATTTCCGAGGCGATGGAACTGGCGATGGCTGGGGCAAACCTTGTGATCCATCAGTTGGGCACGACGGGCACGGCCAGCGTCGCGCAGATCGGCGAACTGCTGTTTAGCGCCAGGAGCGCGGCTCTCTGAGCCGCGAGTAGAAGCTTTCTTCAAACTATGATCAGAGCCTCCTTACGTCGGCTGCTACGGGAGTCTGGCGGCTCGGAGAGCCGCGCTCCCGGCGTTCTGGCACTGCTTGGGTTGCTGCTGGCGGTTTTTACCGGCTGCGCACACCGCGCGCCGATCGAGCGTCACGAGTTCCAGCGGGCGCAGATGGGGATGCCATTCCGGATCGTGCTTTATTCCCGGGGCGGCGTGCGCGCGACGAACGCCGCGGAGAAGGTTTGGAGCCGAATCGTCGCACTGAACTCGATCCTCAGCGACTACGACGAGACTTCCGAGCTGAGCCGCCTGTCCCGGACCAGCGGCCGCGGCGAGAGGGTCCTGCTCAGTAGGGATTTGGGCATTGTCCTCGAGGAGGCGGAGCGGATTTCACGGGTCAGCGATGGGGCGTTCGATGTAACGGTCGGTCCCTACGTGCAGCTTTGGAAGCGGGCGCGCCGCCAGCGGGAGCTGCCACCCGCCGATCGGCTGGAAGCGGCCCGGGCCGCCGTGGGCTGGCAGGCGGTGAAGTTGGAACGCACCGGCCTCTCGACGCATCCGCTAGCGGCCGCGTTGCTGCGCCCCAACATGCGGCTGGATCTCGGCGGCATCGCCAAGGGCTACGCGTTGGACGAAGCCGCGGCTGAGCTGAAGCGGTGCGGGGTCAGGCGCTTTCTCGTCAGCGGTGGCGGCGACATGGTCGTCGGCGAGCCGCCGCCAGGGGAAACAGGCTGGCGGGTCGAGGTCGGGGCCCTGGATGTGACGAATGCCCCGCCCTCGCGAAAGCTGTCGTTGAAGCACACGGCCCTGGTCACGTCGGGCGACCTGTTCCAGCGGGTGGAGATCGGTGGGGTCCGCTATTCGCACATCGTCAATCCGCGGACCGGGCTCGGGCTGACCGATCACAGTCTGGTCACCCTCATTGGTCCGCGCGGCATGACTGTGGATGCCCTGTCCAAACTCGTCAGCGTGCTGGGTCCGGACCGGGGCTTCGCTTTGCTCCGCGAAAACTTTCCCGACGTGGACGCGTTGTGCGTCCGGCAGCCGGCTGACCATGTGGAGGTGAGTGAGACGCCCGGTTTTCGCCGCTGGATGATTCACCCCTGACTCGGCTGAGTGATTGCTGTCCCGCCGGCTTCTCGCAAAGATAAAGGCAATGTTACGCCGCGTGTGGATTCTGCTGTGGTGCACGCTGGGAGCGTGGGCAGCGGCTTTGGAACCGGCGTTGATCGGCGTTGGCGAGCCGTGGTCGTTCCTTCCGGCCACCAACGAGCCGCCGGCAGGTTGGGCCGAGCCCGGATTTTCTGACCAGACCTGGCGACGGGGCGATTCCGGTTTCGGCTCCAGCAACCGGGGTGAGAACACGGTTCTGTTCGGCTTCGCACGCGGCAGCGGCACGCTTTATTTCCGGAAGGAGTTTGTGGTGGCAGATCCCGCCGAGGTCGGGGCGCTGGTATTGCGGGCCGACTGGCAGGGAGGCTTCGTCGCCTACCTGAACGGCAGGGAAATAGTTCGGCGCAACTTGGGGCCACCGGGTGCGCCGTTGACATTCACGAGCCTCGCCGAATGGCGTCCGGCCGGCTGGGCGGAGGACATCGTGCTCACGAATTTCGCTGGGACGCTCCGCCCCGGCACGAACGTGCTGGCGATTCGGTCGCACCTGCCGAACCGCATTGGTTATGACGTGGTGCTCGTGCCGGAGTTGCTGGCCAACTTCCAACGGGGCCCCTACGTCCAATGCGCCGCGCCCGACATCATCAATGTGCTCTGGCGGACGCCGGTGCGCGGACCGGCGGTGGTGGAATTCGGGCCCACCCCCGAACTTGGCGCCGTGACCCCGGCGCAGGCCACCACCAACTACGCGTTCGCGACCTTGACCGGCGTGGCTCCGGGAAGCCGCGTGTTCTACCGGGTGAAAGTGAACGCAGAAGGCGGCACGGTGACGTCACCGACTTACGAGTTTCGCGCCGCGCCCAGTGAAGGACCTGCGCGCGTGCTGATGTTCGGCGATTCCGGAACCGGGTCACGGGCGCAGTTCGAAGTCGCCCGTCAACTGAACCTGCTGGCGGGCGAGGCGGACGCCTTCCTGCACCTCGGCGACATCGTGTATCCGTGGTTTCACGGACCCCAGACTGACACCCGCTGTTTAAGCGTCTACCGGCCGGTGCTGCGGTCGCTACCCAGTTACTTCACGTGGGGCAACCATGACCTGTCCTTCGGGCCCTCCCATTTCCTCGCGGCCTTTCGGTTGCCGACCAACAACGTGCCGGCACTGGAACATCTGCAGGACCGCACGGCGCCGGAGTTTTACTACTCCTTCGATGTCGGCGACATGCACTTTGCGGTCGTTTACTGGCCTTGGAACTACCTCTACTCGATGTTGCCTGACAGTCCCCAGGCGCGATGGCTGGACGCCGACCTCGCCGGTTCGGACAAACGGTGGAAGTTCATTTGCCTGCATCATCCGCTGGCCACATCGAGCGCCCACCGGTTCGATGACTACGATCTGGACGGCGTCGCGGACCGGTTGCAGGTGGAGGCGGCGCTGTTGCCGCTGGCCGCGAAACACGGCGTGCGGATGGTGTTCTCCGGTCATGACCACGCTTTCGAACGGTTCCATCCTGTCAGCCGGGTGACCACCGTGGTGACTGGGGGCGGCGGCGCGGGGCTTTACGGCGTCACACAGATGGACACCAACAGCGCAGCGTTTTACCTGCGCTGGCATCTGAGCCGGCTGGAAGTGGCCGCGGACACGCTGCGGCTGACGGCGATCGCCTCCGACGGCACGCCGCTGGATGTGCTTGAGTTTCGAGACACTCCGCGCGACTCCGCCGACCGGGACGGAGACGGTTTGGGAGACTTGGCAGAGCAATTGGCCGGGACGAATCCGGACCGTCCCGACACCGACGGCGACGGTTTGCCGGACGGGTGGGAATTCCTGCGGGGAATGGATCCGGCGCGGCCCTCGGTGGTGCCCGCGGCGAACGGCACCTTCGGTCCGGGCGATCCGCGGCTGATCGCGGAGGTCCTCGCCGAGCCGATTCCCCGGCCGACCACGCAACTCCGGGTGCACTCACTACCCGACGGCCGTATCCAACTGCGCTGGCTGGGCATGGTTGGCATGAACGCTAAGATCGAGTCGGCGCCGAGCGCGGAGGGACCCTTTGGCAGTTTACCCGAATTGCCGGCCAGTGCTTTGGCAAGTGACCGACAAGCGGCGGAGCTCAGTGTGGGGACGAGCGACAGGTTCTTTCGCGTGCGGTTGATTGCGCCGTGAACAGGCTCCTGCTCCCTCCGAGGGAAGGAGAATGACAAAATCCGTCCTGTCGAATGCGACAACGGAAGGCGAGGGTCGAAACGCATTGATCCGCTATCCCCGGATCAACGTCGCCGCCTTGCCATGAAATCATCAGTGTTAATCCCGATGCTGGTTTGGGGAGTTCGGTTAGTGGCGTCCGACTATGACCTTACCGATCTCGGGCCAGGTTCGGCCGTTGACATAAACAATTCCGGCGCTGTTGTGCTTAACGAGGGTGGTCGCGCCTACCGGGTGATGTCCGGGGTCCGCCAGCCACTGAGCGTGCTGATCGGTGATATTGGAGGGCCAATCTTCGCGGACCAAGTCGACGCGCTGGCCATTAACGACGCAGGCACAGTGGCTGGAGTCGCTCCGGCTTTCGGTGACGGCGTGACGGTGCTCGATCGCGGAACCACCAACCGATGGCTGGGGCAGGCCGTGGCGCTGGATGTCAACAACGCGGATCAGGCAGCCGGATACATCAACCTTCAGTTTCCTGGCTGGCTGAATCCGATCGCGGCTTTTGTTTCCTTTTGGCCGCAGGTGTCCGCGACTGAGCTTCGGCCGCAAAACTACGGACAGCTCAGGGCCATCAACAGCGCCGGGGTGGCCGTCGGCACCTTGGCGGAAACCCTGAGAACCGGTTCGATTCCTGAGCCATTCCGTTATAGCGCCTTCCGCGCACGTGCGGTGAAAGTGGACGGTGAGGCGATAACCTATTTGGACCCAAGATCGGCGGGGGATTTTCCGATTTACCACAACCGAGACGCGGGAGTCCGCCTGAGTGAGGCCAATGCGATCAATTCGGCGGGGATTGTTGCCGGAGTCATGGCAACGGTCGCAGATGGACCGAAACATGCCTTTCGTCATCGCGAAGCGGGACTCGAGGACTTGGGAACCTTGGGAGGAGGCACAAGTGCCGCTTACGGGATCAACGACGCCGGAGTCATCGTGGGTGAAGCGGCCTTGGCGGACGGAACGGTCCACGCATGCCGATGGACAGGGGGGACTGCGGTTGACTTGAATTCGTATTTGCCGGCGGGCACCGGAATCGTCCTTGTGCGAGCGCGGGCGATCAACAACGCCGGCCAAATCGTGGGCGATGCCATGGCCGGCGGAATCTCGAAGGCATTTCTGCTTTCCCCAGTCGCCCTTGGAGTCGCACCGATCATACTCAGCCAACCGGTCGGCGGCACGGCGGGAAGGGGATCGACGCTCTCGTTGCAGGTGACCGTGACGGGCTCGCAGCCCTTCAGCTTCCAATGGTCAAAGGATGGACGAAACGTGGTAGGCGCGACGACCAGCGAGTTGCTACTTACCAATCTGACCGGGTTGAGCCAGGGCACCTACCGGGTGGTCGTATCCAATGCCTCCGGGGTGGCGCTCAGCCAGCCGGCGATGGTGGTGGTGAATGATCCGCGACTGACTGCGCTGACTTGGGCCGGCTTACGACTTGAGGGTGAAATCGGACTTGCCTACCGCATTGAGGCTACTGCAGCCGTGGGGCCTGAAAGTTGGCAGCCCTTGGCGGAACTGACCTTGACCAATGCAATGCAGCACTGGGTGGACTGGGAGTCCATTGACCGGCCTGCCCGGATATATCGGGCGATCCGGCTCCGTTAGTGTGGGTCTGCCGATTCTGCCGGCCACCCTGATGGAGCGAAGAAAGCCGGGTTTTGACCGCAGGGTCCCCGGCCCTTACCCCAAGCGGTATGCCGCTGCTCGAATCCAGCTATCAGGCGCCGCTGCTGCTCCGCAACGGCCATGCCCACACGGTATTTCCGCACCTGAAGCGTTCCGTGCCCGACGTAGCCTATGAACGGGAACGGCTGGAATTGGCCGACGGTGATTTTCTCGACCTTGACTGGTCAAAGGTCGGCTCCGCCCAGTGCGTCGTGGTCTCGCATGGGCTCGAGGGTTCGTCCGAGGGCATCTACGTGCGCGGCATGGTGCGGGCGTTCAACCGTCGCGGGTGGGATGCGGTGGCGTGGAATTTTCGCGGCTGCTCAGGCGAAGTGAACCGCAACTTCCGGCTCTATCACAGCGGCGCAACGGACGATCTCGACGCCGTGGTCAGGGCGGTGGGGCAGGCCGGGTATGGCCGGATCGCGCTCGTCGGCTTCAGCCTCGGTGGCAACCTGACGCTGAAATGGCTGGGCGAACACGGGGCGGCCACGCCGGCTTGGTTGACCGGTGGGGTGGCGATCTCTGTGCCCTGCGATCTGAGGGCGTCGGCGGAGATCATGGCGCGGCCTTTCAACCAGCCTTACATGGCCCGATTCCTCGGCGACCTGCGTGAAAAAGTCCGCCGCAAGATGGCGCAGTTTCCCGGGCGCCTGTCCGACGACGGTTACGAAGCCATCCGGTCGTTCCGCGAATTCGATGACCGTTACACGGCGCCGATCCATGGCTTCCGGGACGCGGAGGATTACTGGGCGCGATCCAGCTCGCGATTTTTCCTCGAGGGAATCCGGGTCCCCGTGCTGCTGCTCAACGCCCAAGACGATCCTTTCCTCGCGCCGGAATGTTTTCCCCGGGAACTGGCTGGGGTGAGTTCGTGGCTGCACCTCGAAGCTCCGGTGCGCGGTGGCCACGTGGGCTTCGTGGGCAGCGGTTGGCGGGAAGACGAATACTACAGCGAGCGCCGGGCGTTGGAATTCCTGGGTGTCAATCAGGGGTAGGCGACCCGGATGAGGCTGGTGTCCGGGAGATTGGTCGGCGGCTGGAAAGTGTAGAGTTCTCCCGTCGGAAACACCCGGCCCAGCGTGGTCCACTCAGTCAGGTTGGTGGTCAATTCGACGCGCCAGGCGAGCCCGGCCGCAGAATTCCACCGGAGCAGGCCGGCCTGCAGTGCAAGTTTGGGCGGGGTAACTTCGACGAGATTGGTCACCGTGTGGCGGATCGAAAAATCCTTTACCACGGCCATGTGCTGGGCGTTGCCGGAATCAGCGGCCTGGACGGGCGCCACTTCGCTGAGCGGCGAATGGACCCGGGAATCGAACACGAGACCGTTGGCATACGCCTGCCCGCCCGCACTCAGGCGGGTCGTAACCAGATTGGTCCGCCAGTTCGCACTCGTGAGCACATAGTCGTAGGGCTTGTTACGGCCGTTGTTGGTGTCGGGATCACCTCGGCCGTCGGTCGGCACGGGATCATCCACGAGAAACGTCTTGAAAACCCCCATTCCCGCCTCGGCGCGGGAGTCGAAGTTGAAGTCGCCTGCCACGACGACGTAGGCACCGGCCGGAAAATTGGCTGTGATCCGCGCCTTGAGCGCGTCGGCCTCCAGCTTGCGGGAACTGGCGCCACCGCTGGCGTGCAGATGAACGCTGACCACGTAAAGGTCGTTGGTTCCGGGAAGGTCAAGGCGCGCCCAGACGAAATCCCGGTTGCTGACCTGCGGGTCCGGCCATTCGCCCGAAGCGACAATGGGCCAGCGGGAGATGACGCCGTTGGGGATTTGGGCGCCCGCTTCCCGATAATAATGGAATACCGGTCCAAAGGCCGTGTTCACCAACTGACGGACCTCGGCGGCGGTGTTGGCCCCGACGTTGAATTCCTGGATCGCCACGACGTCCGGTTTCAGCCCCTGGAAAATGCGCGTGGCGAAGGCCTCGTAGCGCTGGCTGTTACCAGTCAGGTTGGCAGCCATGATGCGGACGGGGGTATTGGTGACCATCGGCACGGGCACGAGTTCGGCCCGGACCCGGGGCAGGAGGCCGCACCAGACGGCCAGTGCGGCAAGTAGGCTGGCGATTCGGCGCATACCGGGCGGGAGTCTGGTTGGAGGAATCCTGTCGGCAAGTGCCCGGATGGGCCCGGCCGTGTGCGCCTCGGCCAAATCTTTAGAGACAACCTCCGCCGGTTTCCCGTATTCTGTCCCCGACCACGGCGGACCGGGAACTCCCCGTCGTGGCCCACCTGTCCCTAAGGCATGAAAGCATCTCCTGCATCCAAGCGCTCCGGCATTCTGGCTGGCGGCAACTGGATCATTGACCACGTCAAGACCATCGACACCTATCCGGCGCTCGAAACGCTGGCCAACATCAAGAGCGAATCCACCGGCACCGGCGGCGCCCCCTACAATGTGCTGAGCAATCTGGCAAAGATGGGAGTTCCGTTTCCTTTGGCGGGCGCCGGGTTGGTTGGCAAAGACACTGCCGGAGGCTTAATACTGGCGGATTGCGACGGATATAGAATCGACGCCAAGTTTCTGAAGCAGACCGCCGACGCCCCGACCAGCTACACCGACGTGATGACCGTGGCGGGCACGGGCAAGCGGACGTTCTTCCACTGCCGCGGCGCGAACGCCCTCTGGGACGCCAAGGACCTCGACTTCTCCAAGACCAAGGCGCGCATTTTCCATCTGGGTTACCTGCTGTTGCTCGACAAGCTCGACGTGCCGAACAAGGAGGGCATCACGGGCGCCGCGAAGTTGCTGGCCGCCGCCCAGGCGGCCGGCCTGAAGACCTGTGTGGATACCGTCAGCGAGGCCAGCGACCGCTTCAAGGCCGTCGTCACGCCGGCGTTCAAGCACTGCGATTACGCCATCATCAACGAGTTCGAGGCCGCCCAGGTCACCGGCTTCAAGATCCGCAAGGAAGGCGTGCTCGACACCGTGTCCCTCCGCCACGCGGCCGGCGCCATCCTGCAGATGGGTGTGAAGGAACTCATCGTCATCCATTTCCCGGAAGGATGCTTCGCCCGCACGCGCGACGGCAAAGACCACTGGCAGCCTTCGCTCAAGGTGCCGGACAAGCACATCGCCGGCACCGCCGGAGCCGGTGACGCCTTCTGCGCCGGCGTCCTGCTGGGGTTGCACGAGGGCTGGGAACTCCAGAAGTCGCTGCTTACGGGCGTATGCGCCGCGGCTGCGTCGCTGACGGACCCCACCTGCACCGGCGGCATGAAGCCGCTCGCTCAGGTCGAGGCGCTGAAGAAGAAGTATGGCGTCCGGCCCCCGCTGGAGCCGAACGAAGACGACTTCTGAGCGTTTTCCTTTCACCGAGGCAGCCGCGCCGTTGGGCGCGGCTGTTTCGTTTCCCCCCATGAAGTTCCTCGAAACCCTGTTAACACCCGCAGACTTTGCCGCTTTGGCGCAACGCGATCTCAGCCGCACCACGTGTGTGGTCTTCGACGTGCTGCGGGCCACCTCCACGATGCTGACGGCGTTGGAGCAGGGCGCGGAGGCAATGGTCCCGTGCTTCGACCTCGAGGAGGCAGTGGCCTGCCGGCGTCGGGATGCGGCGTTGCTTCTGGCCGGTGAACGGGGCGGCTTCCGCATCGGGGCGGCGCTCACCGGCGGCGTGGAGTTTGATTTCGGAAACTCGCCCCGGGAATTCACCCGCGACCGGGTGGCCGGCCGACGGATTGCCATCTCCACGACGAACGGCACCCGGGCCCTTCGGGCCTGTGCCCATGCCCGACAGGTGCTGGTCGCGTCCTTCGCGAACCTCGCCGCCACGTCGGACTATCTGACCGCCAATCTTCCAGAGCACGTCTGCCTGGTGTGTTCCGGCACCGGCGATCATTCTTCCTATGAGGATGTGCTCGGCGCCGGTGCACTGGCGGACCGCCTTTGGGCGTCCGTGGGCACGGCCAAGGTGGACGACGCGGCCCAGGTGGCGCGAAACTGCTTTCTCGCGGCCGGCGGTGACTTGCTGGGCGCGATGCGGTTCGCCCGCAATGGCCGGCGCCTGCTCAGTCTTCCGGAACTGGCCCCGGACGTGGCCCTGTGCCTGACGCCCGACCGCTTCGGCTTTGTGGCGGCGCTGGGACCGGACGGCTGCGTGCGGAAATTGTGAGGCGCGCATGCGCTGGCCGGTTTCGGTGAGCACGCCGGCGTTGGCAGGCACCCACCGTCCCGCTTAGCCTGCGGCATCACCTATGGCCACCATCGCAGTTCTCGGCACGTTCGACACCAAGGGCGAGGAGCACGGTTACGTCGCCGATCTCATCCGGCAACGCGGACATGCCGTCCTCCTCGTTGATGTCGGAGCGCTGGACGCCCCGAAGCTCAGTCCGGATGTCCCGCGCACGGAGATCACCTCCGCGGCCGGTGCCGATCTGGATGCCATCGTTGCGCGCCGCGATCGTGGGGAAGCCGTGGCGGCCATGACCAAAGGCGCGCCAATCGTGCTGGGCCGACTGCAACGCGAAGGCCGCATTGACGGCGTCATCTCGCTCGGCGGTGGCGGGGGCACCGCCATCTGCACTTCGGCAATGCGGGCGCTGCCGGTGGGCTTCCCGAAGCTGATGGTGTCCACGCTCGCGAGCGGCAACACCGCGCCTTACGTGGGTGTGAAGGACATCGTGATGATGCCTTCGGTGGTCGATGTGGCGGGGCTAAACCGGCTTTCGCGCCGGCTGCTGGCGCAGGCGGCCGGCGCCATCTGCGGCATGGTCGAGGCGCGAGTTCCGGATGGCGCGACGGACAGGCCGGTCATCGTGGCGTCCCAATTCGGCAACACGACGTCGTGTGTGACCCAGGCCCGCACGCTGCTGGAGAAGGCCGGCTACGAGGTCATGGTCTTTGCCGCGACCGGCAACGGTGGCCGGACCATGGAATCGCTGATTGAGGCCGGGATGGTCAGTGGCGTCCTCGACATCACCACCACCGAGTGGGCCGACGAACTGGTGGGCGGCGTGCTGAACGCTGGTCCCACGCGCTGCGAGGCGGCGGCCCGCGGCGGCGTGCCGGCCATCCTGACGCCGGGCTGCCTCGACATGGTCAACTTTGGCGAGCGAGCCAGCGTGCCGGAGAAGTTCGCAGACCGGCGCTTTTACCAGCACAACGCCCAGGTCACGCTGCTCCGGACCAATCCCGAAGAATGCGCGGAACTCGGACGCATCTTGGCGGCCAAGTGCAACCTTTCCACCGGGCCGGTCACGGTGCTGCTGCCGCTGAAGGGGATCAGCGTCATCAGTGCGCCAGGACAGCCGTTTTACTGGCCCGAGGCGGATGCCGCCCTGTTCGGCGAATGGAAGCGCAACCTTCGGCCCGGCATTCCGGTGATCGAATTCGACGGCAACATCAACGACCCCGCCTTCGCCGAACTCTGCGTGGGCGAACTGCTGAAGAATCTCGCGGCCAAAGCCAAGGTCTGAGGCGCAAGGTGACCATGGGCGCAATGCCGGCCAAGACGGTGGCCCGCGGCTCGGTGGCCACCAATCCTATTTGGCTGCCGGCCCGATGTAGGCCTTGGCGATCACCACGTTGTCAAACCAGACGACGTTCGTAGCGTGTTTCGTCCAGCGGTCGGTGAAGTAGCTCTCCAACGTCAGCGCGTTGGCTTTGAGCGCTTCGGTCTTTCGCCAGTTGATGCCCTGCCAGTGGCCCTGCAGGACGCCGTCGATCCAGAAGGCCTGTTCGCCGTCGGGTTGGCCCGGCGTGTTGTGCTTGAGCATGAACTCCGCACAGATCCAGCGGTCACGCGGGATGACCGGCGCGGCGGGCGCGTCAAAGGAATTTCCCCAGAACTTGCCATCGGGCGACGCGGTCATCTCATGCCAGTAGCTGTAGAAATTCCAGCGCCCCGGCGGCGGATTGCGGCCCCAGTCGCCCCACGGCTCCAGCGCGGTCGAGAAACGTTCACCGCCCTCGGGCCTCAATCCCGCGCCGCCGAAGCCGCTCCATTTGTCGCCGCCCTTCAGGCCCCTGTTCGCCCGCAGCGTGGCGAAGTGGTGCACGTAGTCGCAGTCCGCCGCGAACTTCACATGGAAGCGCACGAACACCGTGTCCGCCGGCTCGAACCACCGCGTGAGTCCGCCGCCGGTGTCGTGCCCGAGATGCGCCTCGACCCGCAGCGCCCGCTGGCCCAACTCGCGGCCCGCACCGGGACTGGCCAGCGACAGCACCTTGCCGCCCTGGTTCCCAACTTCGTCCCAACCTTCGCCCAGTCCGCCCGCCTCAAAGTTGTCCGCAAAGATCACCTGTGGGTGCGCGTTCAGTCCGGCATCACCGGGGAACTTTGCTGCCAGCCCGGCGCCACGGGGCAGAGAGGAGATGTCGGCAAGGTTGGTTTTGAGGTGCGGATCAGCCGAAAGTTTCAAGCCAACCGCACTTGATGCCGCAAACAGCGCGAAGTGAATTGGCAGGGCCATGCCGTCAGAGGGGTCAATTCGACTTCGCAGAATTCCCCGGGAGAATCGCGGATGCCCACGCCAGATTGTCTCCGGTGCGGAACTGCCATTCGCCATCCAGTCGCAGCACCTGACCGCGGGCGCGCAGTTCCGGGGCGCGGCCCTTGAAGCCGCCGCGGCCGCCATTGTCGAAGACGCGGACAGCGAAGAAGTGTGATCCGCCGGGAGTGACTTTCGTGGCAAAGGTTTTCTCCGGGCCGAGTCCGCTGGCGAAGTTCGGCGGCAGCGTGCCGACGGCGCCGAGGCGCTGGCCGTCGAGGTAGATTTCGCCGGCGTCGTCGAGCTGTTCGAGGGTGAACTGGGCTTCTGCGGGCCAGTCGGCGGGGATCTTGGCCCAGCAGCGATACCAGGCGAAGCCGTCGTATTTCGCGAGTCGGCCCTGCGAATTGTCGTCCCAGGTGCCAGGCACCTTCAGCGTCTGCCACGCGCCGGCGTAGTCCACCGGCTTGGGAGTGGCGGGCGCAATGTATTCGTCGAGCGCCCACAAGATGCCGTTGAGCAGGAGCTGCCGGAAGTTGGGTTCGGCGAAGTCTTCCGGCGCGCCCAGGGACGTGTAGAAGACACGGCGGTTTTCGCGGGTGTTGATCCAGGCCACGGGCTCAACCTCCGATTTGCCGTCCTCGGTTTGGCCGCGGAGCAGCGGGGTGACGGTATTCACCAGCTTGCGGCTGCGATAGAGGTGCGAGGGCGAGCGAAATGTGGCCTCAACGTTGTTCAGAATCGGGTTACCTGCGGTCTCGGTGAGCTGGCGAATCACCGTGTCCTTGCCCGGGCCCTTGCCATAGTGGTCTTGGTAGTCTGCACCCAGCACTTCGGTGTCGAAGTCGGCCCAGGTGGTGTCGGCCGGATTCGGCTGGCCGCGCAGTTCAAAGGCGTGGCTGGCCGTGCGGAGGCCGACGACCGCCTTCCCGGCGGCGACGTGGGCGCGGATCGCTTCCATCATCGGCTTGGGCGTGGCGCGGCGTCGGGTGCTGATGACAAGGACGTCGGCGCGGGGAATGGCCTGCCAGTTCTGGAAGTCGAAATCGTCCGTCTTCGGCGACGCGGTGACGAACGACAGCCTGTAGCCGCGCCAGGCGAGTTCCTTCGCGGCGAAGGCCGGCAGTGTTTCCCAGGTGCGGTATTCGTTTTCGCCGAGGATGAAGCAGACCTCCTTGTCCTGGTCGCCCTTGAAACGGAACGGTTCACCGCCGAGGAGATCCACGCTGGTGATGCTCGGGCACCAATACTTCTCGATGTGCTCGACGACGAGGCCGGTGCCACGGAAGTGGGACACGAAGGGCGCCTTCCGGTGGTTATACATCGAGTCGGTCAGGTCGCGCATGAGCACGACGTTCTGGCCCTGCCGGACCATCTGGCGGATGGAGAACGGCCGGCCTAGGACACACATGTTGATGTGCACGCCCATGACGATGACGTTGGTGATGCCGCGCTGGCGCATGAGGTAGAAGGCTTCGGCAGAATCGGTGACGGCATCCCCGTCCACGATTTCGAGCGCAGGATGCTGCCGGCTCCAGGCCTTGTAGCTCGGACAGTCGGGACAGCCGTCGCAACCGCCGTCGGAATCATCAATCGGCAGCGGCGCTTCCTTGTCGGGTTTGAGCGAGCACCAGCCTTCCAGCGGGATGGTGGTGGAAACCTTGGGCGCGGCCTGGGCGAGCTTTCGGCCGGGATGGTCCTTGTAAAAGTCCATCGTGTCGCTCGGGCAATGGATAATGAGCGCGCCCCGTTTGCGCGCGGCCTTGAGCACCTCGTTCATTCGCGGCGCCATTTCGGCAACGCGCTCGGTGGCATCGGGACAATGGTGCTTGTCCCACATGTCGCAGACGACGACGGCGCTGCGGGCCGCGTCCCAAGTCGCCGGCTTTTCCACGACTCGCCATTCGTTGGTCTTGGCGTCCGCCGGCACCCGTGCGCGGGTGTGGAGCGAAAGCGGGGCGGGCAGCAGCGTGAGCGGGAAGCAGGCAAACGCCGCGAACAGCAGGCGGAAGGGTGGCTTCATCGGCGCGAAGCTACCGCTCCGCCGCGCGGTCTGAAAGCATGGAGACGCGGTCAACCCGAGGGATGGCAGCTGCCGATGGTTGCCCCACAGACACCGAAGCTGCCGCTTTCCCCAAGATTCAGTGCCGACCGCAAGACCGCTCAGAGTGGTCTCGGATCTTACTGCAGCCGGAGGCTCAGCGGATCCGGATGATGGAGTAGAAGGCTGCTGAACCGGCAACGATCTCGTCGATATAGGTGGAGTCCCGGCCGGTAGCCGTGAACTCGGGCACCACCACGACGGGATTCGTGGACAGCAGTGTTTCCCGGCGCTCGATGCGGTAGACGCCGCCTGTTACGCTGCGCCAAGCGACCCGAGGAACCATGCCGAGGGCTTTCGCAAAGCCACTGTCGGGATCAAGCGGATGGGTCAGCGCCCGGTATTCTGCAAGGTTGCTGCGCCCGTCGTCGTCTGGATCCGCAGCGGCCTTGGCCCGGACATCAGTGTCCCAAGAATCTCCAAACCAAACCTTCCACCATGCATGGGGGATTTGCTCGAAATGATCGGCACCGGATTGGAGAAATTCAACGGGTTGCAGGGCCCTCCGGGCAAGCCGCACTCGGGCGATTTCCCCGTTGAAGTAGAAGCCGCCGTTGAAGATCGCACCCACGGCCACGCCTGATTTCGGCCGGGTGTCCGGGATCACTGATGTCGCCAGATTCGTCCTGAGCAGACCGTCCACGTAGAGCAGGACCTGTCCGCGGTCGAAGATGCCGGCGAGCCGGTGGAACTGCCCGTCACCGGGGACGGCGGCAGAAACCAGCACCGACGATCCATCGGCGCCGGACACGCCAAAACTCGCCTGCTGCAAGTCACCGTCGTAGTAGAGACCGTAGGACCAGACCAAGGTTTGAGGGTCCGAACGCTGAACCAAGGTCCGGTTCGCGCGCCCATTGTCGCCCACTGGGCGGAAGATCGCCTCGACAGTGAACGACGATGCGGTTGCGAGGTTCAGGGTGGGGGACTCCTTGGCGACCATTCCGGCGCCGAAGATGCCTTCACCGGCCACCCTCATGGATCGGAGTCCGACCTCGGCTCCGGGTGCCGTGTTGACGAACGTGGGAATCCCGAGCCGCCTATTTCCGTGGTTGGCCATCCCCGACGAGTCGGTGGCCACCATCACGGGTGTCCCGACCTCACCGTCCTCGAAGTCCCAATCGAGGACCACATCGGCGACGGCTTGCGTTAACAGTGTGGATCCCAGGAAAACCAGCCGGGTTAGAAGTGTGAGTTTCGACATTTGCAGGGATGGCGCCGAGGCATTGGTGCAGGTGTCTCGCCGAATGACAATGTCCTTGAACAGGTCGGCGCACGATATCCCCCGTCAAGGCTTTCTATTCAGGGCGTCGGCGAGGCCAGTTCGGATGACCAGAAGGTGTTCCCTTTGGGGCTCTGCAGTTCCGCGCCGGTGTCGGCAGGGCGAAGGTATTGGCCGGTCGCCTGGTTGCGCAGCCGGACGAGGGCACCAAACATGACCGCTTTGCCCTGATACTCCATGTGGAGGGGTTGCAGATACCAGGTATGCAATTCGGCCTCGGTGAAACCATCCACCAGCGCGACCCGCCCGCGTGAACACTGCTTCAGATGCGCAGGAACAGCTTTCGGCGCTCCATCCAGAGCAGGATGAGCCAGATGACCAGAAAGGTTGCGGCGCCGTGGAAAAACGGTTCGTAGGCCTTGCCGGCGAACGCAAAGAAGTCCTGGCCGAGATGGGTTTTCAGGTTGCGGGCGATGAAGCCGTCCCACAGGTGTGCGATGCAGTAAGCAAAGATGGAGTTGAGGCCGATCACGCGCAGGGGGAACGACCACGCGCGGAACTCCAGCACATCCACCAGCGTGTAAAAGCCCGCCAGCAGCAGAAAACACCAGCCACCGCTGAACAGCGTCCAGCTCGGCGTCCAGATGCGTTTTACGATCGGGCAGATTCCCGCCGCACCGAGGCCCCAGCCGGCGGCGAGGGCGACGATCCCGGCGATGGCCAGCCACTTGATGCGGGCCCCGGGCGTCCGTTCGCTGCGAATCACGCCTCCCGCAAGCAGGCCGAGCAGCATGGTGCCCAGCGTGGGGATGAAGCTGAGGGTCGAATAGCCGCCGCCGTTGAATTCCCACGGTTTGGGCCGGGGAAACCAGTTCAAGATCACCTTGTCGGCGGCCCAGGCGAGGTTGCTGTTCTTCTGCCAGTGCGCGGCGAAGCCGGTGTGGCCGTGTTCCTGGAGCCATTGGGCGGAGACACCGACCTTGTCGTAGGGAAAATCGGGCACCACCGGATAAAGCGCGAAGGCGAGCCAGTAACCGAAGAGGATCACGCCGAGCGCCAGCCATTGCGTCCGCAGGCGGGCGAAACCGAGCGCGAACAGCAGCGGATAGCCGAGACCGATCTGCGACAGGGTGTCCTCCAGGGTCCAGTTGGTCTCGCCCGAATGGGTGGAGCGCAGGGCAACCCCCAGCAATACCAGGATCAGCGCCCGGCCGAGTCCGTGCAGCCACATGCCAAAGGGTGTCTGCCCTCGCGCGACGCGGGCCGCGATGGAGAACGGCAGCGCGACGCCGACCAGGAATGAGAACGACGGCTGGATCAGGTCGTGAAGCACGCAGCCGACCCATTCGACGTGATCCTGATGCCGGGCGAGGAAATCCCAGAACGCACTTGCCGAACCGCTTTGCTGGAGGTTTTCGGCCACGCGACCAAAGCGGAAGAGTTCCCCGATCATGAGGAACATCACGAATCCGCGGTAGGCATCCATCGACGCGAGACGCGGCGGAGCGGTCGGTTTGGCCGGGGCCGGACTCTGCGGGGCGGGGGAGGAGGTCACGGGGACCATCGTAGTCCGGCGCTGTGCCGGTTGTCAGCCCCGGTCATGGAGAAGGTGCACCGATTCATCCTGGCGGCGGAGCGGGCCTGCTTTCAGTGAGATGATTCAAATGAATCGTGAGGCTGCCCCGTAGGAACATCCATCTCCCCGCCGCGAAGCGCGGGGAGAAGACCGGGGCGAGTCTAGCATTGAAGAGTCAGTGGTGCCTCCTATCCCAAACCCTCTCGTCCATTCGGAGTGGAAGAGAAGGAACCTGCGGAGTGATTCGGGCGCATCGTGACACTGCCCCGACTCCCTCGCTTCCATTAAATGGAGGAGAGGGAGCCGGACGCGGGTGCATTGCCAAGTGGCGCCCGAGGAATTCGCATCCGCCCGAAAACGCGTGCCCACTCGGGACCACTCCGCTTGAATCCGCCCAATGCCTTTCGATCACCGGTGTCGTCGCCTCGCCTGTCTGACTGCGTCGGCCGGCTTGCTGGGACCCGCCTTGGCGGCCGACCGACCGGCGCCGGTCCCTTCCGGGCCGCGGACGGATGGCGTCTTTCACAAAGTCATCCTCGATTCGGACCCCGACCTCGACGGTTGTCTTTACGTGCTGGAAAACGGCACCGCGTGGGTCGGCAACAAGGACACGCAGTTAGTGCGGATTGAGCACCGGCCCTGAACCGCGACGTTTCCCCTGGCCACCCCTGAAGTCCGGAACCAGCACCATGTCAGATTTGCCCAATCATTACGCCGTGCTTGGTCTCAGCCGGCGCTGCACGTTGAACGAGATCCGGGAGGCGTATCGCCTGCTCGCGAAGCTGCATCATCCTGACCGCAACGGTGACTCGGCGGAATCGGTGACGCGGACACAGGAGCTGAACGCCGCCTACGAGACGCTCGCCGATCCCAAGCGGCGGCGTGAATACGACGCACAGCTGACGGCGATCCGACCACGTGGGTCAGGGCAGGGAACGCGGAGCGCGCCGGCCATCACGCAGGAAGTTCATCTGCGACTGGAGGAATTCTTCCGCGGGACCTCGCTGGAGGTGACCGTCAAGGACGCGGGCAACGCCGCGGGACCGGAAGTGTATGCCCTGGACGTTCCCCCCGGAACCGCGCCTGGAACGCGTTTCCGGCTGCGGCGCGAGGGAGCGGCGGGCGGAGGCTTCGTGGTGGTCCGGGTCCGGGCCCGACCGGATTTTCGCTTCAAGGTCCGCGGTTCGGATCTGAAAGCCGAGCTGCGGATCACGGCGCAGCGGGCAAAACTGGGTGGGACTGAATGGGTGGCCAGCGCGACGGGCGGGAAGCTACGAGTGCAGATTCCAGCCGGCGTCGGCCGGGGCGAAACTCTGCGGCTCGAAGGCGAAGGCTTGCCGAAACCGCGCGGTGAGCGCGGCGACCTGCTGGTGCGCGTCATGTATCGGCCGGAAGTCACCGTGCGCCGCCGGTGAGGGTGGCCGAACTCGCCGTGCGGCCCGTATCCGCCTACGCTGCCGCCCGACATGCCGCTCCGAATTCTTGCTGACCTCGCCCTGCCGGCCGACGCCATGGAAGCGCTCCTGGCCGGCACGCGGACCCACACGCTGCTGCTGCCCGCTCGGCCGGCCGCTTCTGTCCTCGCGAAGGGCGAACCTGACCCGCAGCTCACGACTGCCGAGGTGGTCTTTGGCCAGCCCGATGCATCCGCGCTGTTGGCCGCCTCCAGCGTCCGGTGGGCGCAAATCAGTTCGGCCGGAATCACCCGTTACGATTCGGCGGCCTTTCGCGACGGCGCTCGGGCGCGAGGCCTGATGCTCAGCAATAGCTCCAGTGTTTACGAGGAAGCCTGCGCCGTCCACGGACTGTCCTTTCTGCTCGCTCACGCGCGTCAACTTCCCCGTGGACTGGCCACTCGCACGCCGCACGGTTCGGTGGAATGGAATTCTCTTCGGGCCACGAGCGGAACCTTGCGGGACGAAACGCTCCTGCTGGTCGGTTTTGGCGCGATCGGCCGGCGGTTGGCTGAACTGCTCCGTCCGTTCGGAGTCAACCTGATGGCCTTTCGTCGTCGGCCCCGCGGGGACGAAGGCATGCCTGTGGTCACGGAAGGCGGCTTGGCCGCGGCGCTGTCGCAGGCCGACCATGTGGTGAACATCCTGCCGGAGAGCGAATCAACCCGGCTGTTTTTTGGGGAAGAGCGATTCGGGCAGTTTCGGCGCGGCGCGACCTTCCACAACCTCGGTCGCGGGGCCACGGTGGACCAGTCGGCGCTGGTGGCCGCTTTGCATTCGGGACGCGTGGGAGCAGCGTGGCTGGATGTGACGGATCCGGAGCCGCTGCCGGATGATCATCCGCTGTGGCACGCGCCAAATTGCTTCATCACTCCGCACGTGGCCGGCGGGCATGCGGGCGAGGCCGTGCAGCTGGTCCGGCACTTCCTGGCAAACTTGGACCGCTTTGTCCGCGGCGAACCGTTGCTGGACCGTGTATTTTGAACCGCGGAATGCACCGTTGAGCCCACGGGTCCGTTGCCGCTAGCGTCGCTTCCCTGATGAGCAATCCGGCCTGCCCGATGTGCGAGATGACCGAAGTGTTGGAGCACGCTTCCCGATGGGAATGCGTGACCTGCGGTCACGAATGGGATCGTGCAGCGGAGCCTGAAGCGCCGGAGGGACCGAAGGTCGTCAAGGACGCCCACGGCAACATTCTAGCCGATGGTGACTGCGTCATCCTGATCAAGGACCTGAAACTCGGCGGCGGCAGCCAGGTGCTGAAAGGCGGTTCGAAATCCAAACCGATCAAGCTGGTGGAGGGCGATCACGAGATCTCCTGCAAAGTGGACGGCATCGCCGTCGGGCTGAAGGCCTGTTTCGTGAAGAAGGCCTGAACCCGCCGGCTGGCCGATCCGGATCCCTTTTTCTCCATCATGCCTGCCACACCCGATCTCGTTTCCGTGGCCGCCGAACTGGGATTGCCCACGGTCCGGCGCCACATCCTGCTGTGCGCCGATCCGTCGAAGCCCAAATGCTGCGCCGGCGGGGACAGTCTCGCGGCGTGGGAATTCCTGAAGCGCCGGCTCAAGGAACTGGGACTCGTCGGTCCGCAGGCTTCCGTGGCTCGCACCAAGGCCAACTGCCTTCAGGTTTGCACCCGCGGACCCATCGCAGTGGTCTATCCCGAAGGCGTGTGGTATCACTCGTGCACGCCCGAGGTGCTTGAACGCATCATCCAGGAACATCTGATCCATGGCCGCCCCGTCACCGAATTCATCTTCGCCCGGAACCCGCTCTGCGGAAGCGTCGCGGGACGGTGACCAACTGGACTTCTTCCGCACGCTCTGGTCGCCCATCGTGCGGGTGTTCCGGCCGGAAAAGCCGACCAGCGATGCCGTGGCCGTGGACGAAATGGCCCTGCCGTCCGGCACCACCTCGGTGACTTATCTGCGGCACCCGCGGGCAAAACGCTATCGGCTGGCCTTCCGTCGCGACGGCACCGCCCGTTGCACGATTCCGCGGCGCGGCACGCTGGCCGAGGCCCGTCGTTTTGTGGCCGAGAACGAGGCTTGGTTGGTCGAACGGCTCCAGCGCCACCTCGCGGCCAACACCGGGCCCAAGGAACTTCGTCCCGGCGGTTCAGTCTGGCTGGGCGGCAACGAGGTGGCCGTCGAGGTGGCGCCGGACGCCGAACGCTGGCGTCTGCGGCTGGGGCCGGTCGAATCCGTGCTGGCCAGCGCCGACGGAGACCTTAGGTCCGCGGCCGAGGCGGCTCTGCGGAAGTTCGCGGCGAAATCGCTGCCGGCCCGCGTGAAGGAGCTCGCCGGCCCCGCGGGTTACGCCACCGGCGTCCGTCGGGTGAGCGTGCGCAATCAGCGCACGCGTTGGGGCAGTTGCTCGCGCCGCGGGGTGATCTCCCTGAACTGGCGGCTGGTCCAGACGCCCGACTACGTGCGCGACTACGTGATCCTGCACGAACTGGCCCACCTCAGGCACATGAACCATTCCGCACGCTTCTGGGCCGAAGTCGCCCGCATCTGCCCCGCCTACGAGACGGCGGAAGAATGGCTGAAGCGGAGCGGGAAACTGGTCCTGTAAGCAACACGGTCCCGCCGCGCGGGGCCGGTTCAGCGGAGCGATTCGGCCAATGAAAAGGCACCGATGTGCCGAATCCAGCCCTCACCATTTCGAGAGCGCTCAGATCGCCCTAACGCCCCAAGCTCAGCGACCCGGCCCGCGGGACGCTGCGATTGCAACCGGAGCGCGATGGCCGGGTTAGATGCCATGAAGGGTTGAGGACGCCTGGCCGACGGGGCCAAGAATTGCGTTGTGAAAACATACATCCTCAAACCCGACATGACCCCCGCGACTCAATCCTCCGCCCCCGCCCCC
>Ga0169931_10000771_pt1 | contig 53344 bp, 47 predicted proteins | sample Kivu_15m_20L_FD_129675 | JGI IMG/M metagenome (GOLD analysis project Ga0169931, IMG submission 129675) | Freshwater microbial communities from Lake Kivu, Western Province, Rwanda to study Microbial Dark Matter (Phase II) - Kivu_15m_20L... | ecosystem: Environmental > Aquatic > Freshwater > Lake...
CAGTGGCCGATGCAGCAGCAATGCGCATGGAGAGCCTTATCACAACCGCCTACCGTGGTGTGCCTCAGATTGGCGAGGTGCTCGACAGCCTTCCATACATCGGACAGATAAACTCCGATGACGGGGCAGTGCGCCTTTTGAACTGGAACACCCTGCGCCCTGATGGCACCATGGGTTACCACTGTGTGGTGCTGCACCACGATGCCAAGGGAATGGTGCAGGCCACCGTGCTGCGCGACAGCACCGACCTGGCCGATGAGAACATGGAGACCCGTAAGCTGATGCCCGATGCCTGGTACGGAGCGCTCTATTACCGTGTGGTCACCGCGCGCTACAGGAAAAAGGCCTACTACCTGCTCATAGGCTGGGATGGCAAGGATAACCTCAGCAGCCGCAAGGTGGTGGATGTGCTGAGCCTGATGAAAGGCAAAGCACTTTTAGGCGAACCCATCATTCGCATGGAACGGAAACCCAAGCACCGACTCATTTTCGAGTATGCCGAGGACGTTACCATGTTCCTCAATTTCGATGAGAACATGAGAATGTTGGTGATGGACCATCTCGCCCCGAAAGAGCCGTACTTGAAGGGCAACTACCAGTTCTACGGGCCCGATATGAGCCACGATGGTCTGGTGTTCGAGGACGGCCGATGGGTGTATGTGCCCGATGTGGATGCCCGGAATAAGGGTGTGAGACGAGAGAAATATATAAATCCGTGAACATCATCGTCTTGGCGTGGTTTTTGCTAGTCCCCCGCGGCTTTTAGCAACCTTTGCAGCATCCTAAAGAATCACCCCCGAAAAAAATGAGAAAGACATTACTCGCCTTGTTCTTGTTGCCTTTTGCGCAATTGACCAGTGCTCAGACCAACAATCTGATCGTGTTCTCTGAGGATGGACATCCGTTCCATCTCATTGTGAACGGTATGGCACAGAATGCCACTCCAGAGACCAGTGTGCGCGTTGAGGGCGTGACCAACCAGAGCAACCGCCTCAAGTTCATATTTGATGACGATACCTACGGGCCGACCGACAAGACCGTGTTCCTGAGCGAATATGGCAGGGAGTACACCTACAAGGTGAAGCACAGTGCCGCCACGGGCGATCTTGTCATCAAACTCGAAGGGTCGAAGCCCATTGCCGGACTTGTGCCCGCACCTCAGCCAAATGTGGTCAGCACACCAGTCGGTGGTGTACAAGCTTCGGTGGGAATAAATGCCGGTGGTACATCTATGCAGGTCGGTTCAACTGCTACCTCTTCGTCATTCAACATGTCGGGCAGTACCAACATGAGCGTGAGTGTTACTGGTGTTGGTGTCGATCCTTTCGTTGTTGCCCCGCTGCCTACCTATCAGGAGGTGCAGATCGTGAATCAGCCCGTACAGCCCTCTAGGCCGCCTCATTATGTAATGCCAGGCTACACAGGCCCGATCGGTTGCCCATGGCCCATAGATCAGGGACAGTTCTCGGGCATGAAACAGAGCATATCCAGCAAAACGTGGGACGAGACCAAGTTGAGTCAGGCCAAGACCATGATCAGCACCAACTGCCTCACGGCCGATCAGGTGCGCGATCTGGTCAAGCTCATGGGCTGGGAACAGACCCGCCTCGATCTGGCCAAATACGCCTACGCGTACACCTACGACATCGGCAATTACTGGAAAGTGAACGATGCCTTTGAGTGGGAGCAGAGCATCACCGACCTCAATGCCTTCATCAGCAGACGCTAATCAATCTCCGATAGGCTTCCAACGCGGCCCGGTCGATCTCGAACGAGAGGTTGTCCGGGCCGATCTCGTTAAGCGGGACCCAATAGAGCTGCTGCCCGGTGCGCATCACTTCGTCAATGGCCGGGGCAATAGTGGGGAAGTCCGCTACATCGATGGCCTCTACCTCATAATACACACCCAGCACCTGATCATTGGTCCGGAAGGCACTTTGCACAAAATTGCCCGTGATATGAACGGGCCTTATCACTTTCACTCGCAGTCCGGCCTCCTCCATGAACTCGCGTACCACGGCCTCTTCCGGACCTTCGCCATACTCAAGCCCGCCTCCGGGAAATTTGAGGTATGCACTGCCTGCTATCAACTCGTTAGAAAGCAGAATCGAGCCACTCTGCGCAAGTAGCCCGTACACCCGCACATTGAAGCGGTCTATGGCCATGTCCTCAGTTCAGTTGCGCGGGCTCGGGTCCGCTCACAGGCACCGAGGCCGAATAGGCGATCAGGCGTTCGATCGTGGCATCGGTAGGCGAGGTGCGCAGGCCTTTCAAGGCATCCTCTATGGAGTTGATCAGCACATGGTCGCGCAGCACATCGTTGCTCGCATACCAGTCACTCTCCATCATGTCAGTAGGGGTAAAGTTCACTACCATCCGCTTGGGTGTAAGTTGTTCATGAGGGGGTTGTAACGCAGGCCGATTTCCGTTATTGTGTAAAAGTGAAAAAAAAGCCCCACCGAATGGCAGGGCTCTTTCATTTCTAATGGATTGATGCTCAGTCCTGAGCCTCGGTCTTGATGTGCTTCTGGTAGCGGCTGCGGAATCTGTCCACGCGACCAGCGGTGTCCACAAGCTTCATCTTTCCGGTGAAGAATGGGTGCGATGTGTTCGAGATCTCGAGTTTCACTACCGGATACTCGTTGCCATCCTTGTAGGTGATGGTCTCTTTTGTCTCAACGCAAGAGCGTGTGACGAACTCTTCACCGTTCGACATGTCTTTGAACACAACGAAACGGTAGTTACCTGGGTGGATGCCTTCTTTCATGGCTGATATCCTCTTTTTTGAACGGGCTGCAAATGTAATCAAAATCCGGGGCGATGAAAGGGGTTGGTTGAATTATTCCGATCACACACAATAATGAGGCTACGAGGGCCGTTGCAGCGGCCATAAATTTGGTCGCTCATGCAACTGTTGCGCTTCCTCGCCCTTTCTGTGTTCATCATGCCGCTCCTGCTGCCTTCTTGCCAGAAGGAGACTTTCAGCGATGGCGCATTGGCATTCAGCACCGACACGGTGATCTTCGATACGGTGTTCACTACCATCGGGTCGGTCACCAAGCAGTTCAAAGTCTACAATCGCAGCACCGACCGTGTGGTGATATCGGACATAGCGTTGGCCGGTGGCACCCAGAGCAAGTACCGTATCAATGTGGACGGTCGGAATGGGTTGAATATCAAGGATGTGGAGATAGAGGCCAACGATAGCATCTTCGTGTTTGTAGAGGTGACGCTGGATCCGAACAACACATCGAACCCGATGATGGTGACGGACAGCGTGGTTTTCATCACAAACGGAGTGATGCAGGACGTGGACTTGGCCGCTTGTGGCTGGGATGCCATTTTCCAGTATCCTACTGGATATCTACCGGGCCTCGGCAGTTATTCGGTCATCGACTGCAACTCCACATGGAACAGCTCCAAGCCGATAGTCATTTACGGCTGGGCAGTGGTCGATAGTGCCTGCACCCTGAATATCACCGAAGGTGCCAACATCTTTATACACAAGTATTCGGGTATGCTGGTTTACAGGGGCGGCACGCTGCACGTGCAGGGCACCAAGGACCTGCCTGTCACTTTCGCCAGCGATCGCATCGATGAGTTCTACCGCGATCAGGCGGGCGAGTGGGACCGCATCCTGTTCTACGAGGGCAGTGTGGGCAATACCATCGACCACGCCATCATCAAGAACGGAAGCATAGGTGTGCAAGTGAACGATCCGATCGCCAATTCGATAGGTGCGGCCCCGCAGCTTCAGATCACCAATACTCAGATTCATAACATGAGTGCCGTGGGCATGTTGTGCTATGGGGCGTGGGTGACGGGTTACAACAACGTTTTCGGCAATGCAGGACAGCATAGCATGGCACTGGTCTATGGAGGTAAGTACAATTTCAAGCATTGCACGTTGGGTAACAGTTGGAGCACCGGTAACCGCCAGTCTCCTCTGCTGCTGGTGAATAACTGGTTTGAATTTGAGGATGGGGTGGTCGGCAATCCGCTCACCGAGGCCTATTTCGGCAACTGCATCATCTGGGGCAGCAGCGAGACCGAGCTGAGCCTCGACCCCGTTGCAGGGGTCACCTTCAGCCCGAAGTTCGATCGCTGCCTTCTGCGCGCCAATCCAGACGACCTCGATATGACGGACCCACAGAGGTTCGCTAACACTGTATTGAACGAGGACCCCGAATTCGTTGACCCTGTTGAGGAACAGGATTTCTCGCTCGATACGCTGAGCCCGGCCAAGGATAGGGCCGATGTTCTGATAACTAACTCGATGGCCGAGCTCTTCAATGACCTTTTCCTCAATCCAAGGTTCAATGACTCTGCTCCGGATCTTGGTGCTATTGAGCGGGTTGAGTGATTGAATATCAATTGGATGGAGACGATTTTCAAACCTGGGATTTTTGCCGACAAGACCGTCCTGATAACCGGTGGCGGCACTGGCATCGGTCTGCGTACTGCGTTGGAGTTCGGGATGTTAGGTGCCCGTGTGGCCATTGCCAGCCGAAAGGCCGAGAATCTTGAGGCTGGGATGGAACGGTTGCGTGAGGCGGGAATCGAGGCCATGGCCGCGGTGTGCAACATACGCGATGAGGAGAGCGTGAAGGCCTGCATCAATGAGGTCGTTGAGAGGTTCGGGCCCATCAATGTGCTGGTGAACAACGGAGGCGGACAGTTCCCGTCACCGGCCGAGTTCATCAACCGCAAGGGCTGGACAGCAGTGATCGAGACCAACCTCACCGGCACATTTTTCATGTGTCAGGAGGTTTTCAACCGATGCATGAGCCAGCATGGTGGTAGCATCGTGAGTGTCACAGTTGACAACCGCAACGGTTTCCCGATGATGGTTCACACTGGGGCTGCCCGCTCGGGCGTAGAGAACATGACCCGCACATTGGCCAACGAATGGGGCCGCTATGGGGTGCGCATCAACTGCGTGGCGCCTGGCACCATTGCCAGCAGCGGTCTTGACCGCTACGACCCGCAGTTCCGCGAGTTCATATACGGCTATGGCAAGAACAACCAGACCGCGCGTCTGGGTACCGAGGCCGAAGTGGCTGCTGCCATCGTGTTCCTGAGCAGCCCTGCCGCGAGTTTCATCACCGGCCAGTCGTTGTGTGTAGATGGGGGCCAGAGCATATACAACCCGCTGTTTCCCCCGGCCGACAACGACCGCAATCCGCCATTCGGGGCCTGAAGCCTTTCAACACCGCAGTGTTGAATGATGTCCCACGATCGGGGTCAGGGCGGTGTGTGGCCCGGTACTTTTGATGAGATGAAGCGATTGATACGACCCGCTATGGCCGCTGCCATGGCTTTGATCTCCATGACCATGGCCTCGTGCGTGAGCGAGCGCAGGTTCAATGACGAGGTGTCCAAAGCCCAGCAGTGCGAGGAGGAACGCGCACGCCTAAAGAGCGAGACTATTGACCTACAGGCTAAAGTGGCCGAGCTGGGTGCCGATCTCGATCAGGCCCGGAAGCGGCTCAATGCGTTGCAAGGCGACACGGCTGTGATGGGCACATCGCTGCGCAAGCTAACCACCAACTACGACAAACTGAACGAGACCTACGAGCGGATGCTATCGCAGGTAGAGAGGCTACGCGAAGGATCGATGGCCGATGCCCGTAAGCTCAACGACCAGCTTGATGCCACCCGTGCCGACCTACAGAAACGCGAGGATGAGGTGCGAAAACTGGAACTGGCATTGGCCAAAAAGGAAGGGAATCTGGAGCAATTGGGCCGTTCGCTCAACCAGCGCGAGGCAAGGGTGAAGGAACTGGAGGGCATCCTGGCACGGAAAGACAGCGCTGTGAATGCCCTGAAAGACAAGGTGGCAGCGGCTCTGTTGGGTTTCAAGGATCAGGGCTTGACAGTGGAGCAGCGCAACGGCAAGGTGTATGTGAGCATGGACGAGAAACTGCTGTTTGCCAGCGGCAGTTGGGTTGTAGATGCCCGCGGGTCGGAGGCGTTGAAGAAACTGGCCAAGGTGCTCGAATCGCAACCCGATGTGAACATATTGGTGGAGGGCCATACCGACAACGTGCCATACAAAGGCACATCGCAGGTCAAGGATAACTGGGACCTTAGCGTGATGCGTGCCACTGCCATAGTGCGCACACTGCTCACCGGTAGCACCCTTAAGACGGGTCAACTCACGGCAGCGGGCCGTGGCGAGTTCATGCCCATGGCTACCAACGATACGCCCGAAGGCCGCGCCAAGAACCGTAGAAGCGAGGTGATCATCAGCCCGAAATTGGACGAGCTGTTCAGGATATTGGAGAAGAACTGAGTCAGGGACTCAAATTGAACCCATTCCCAACAAAAGAACCGGGTTCTCCATCAGCTTCTTGAAAGTCTGAAGGAACTCTGATCCTTTGGCACCATCCACCACCCGATGATCGCAGGATAGGGTGACACGCATGGTGTGGCCAGGAATGACCTGACCGTTCTTAACCACAGGCTCCTCTACAATGCCACCGATGGCCATGATGCAGGCATCGGGAGGATTGATGATAGCCGTGAACTCCTCGATTCCGAACATGCCGAGGTTGCTCACCGTGAAAGTGTTACCCTCCCAATCCTGTGGTTGCAGTTTCTTGTCGTGGGCCTTTTTGGCCATGTCGCGCACCTCGGTGGCAATCTGACTCAGGGTCTTGGTGTCGGCATAACGCACCACGGGCACCAACAGACCTTCTTCAACGGCCACGGCCACCCCGATATGAACGTGGCTGTTATAGCGGATGAAATCGCCACGCCATGAGGCGTTCACCGCAGGGTGTTGCTTGAGCGCAGCTGCGCATGCTTTGATGATGATGTCGTTGAACGACACCTTGGCCGAAGCCACCTCGTTAATCGCTTTGCGGGCATCGACCATGGCACCCATATCAATGCGCATGGTGAGATAGAAGTGCGGTGCGGTGAATTTACTCTCGCCCAACCTGCGGGCAATGGTCTTGCGCATCTGCGACACCGGCTCATCGCGCCAAGCCTCTTGCTGTACAGGAGCCCAAGCTGCCGCGCCTCCCTGTTGAGCATCCACATCGCGTTTGATGATTCGGCCTCCATCGCCAGAACCCTTCACCCTGCGGAGATCGATGCCTTTTTCCTCGGCCAATTTTTTAGCCAGAGGCGAGGCGAGCACGCGACCATCAGAGGAAATCGCTGGTTGAGAACTGCTGATAGACGCTTGTGGGGCGGGACTTGCCGTTGGTTGATTGCTGATTGTCGGTTGCGGAGCAGGAGTAGCGACAGGGGCAGCTGTGGGCTCTGCGGCTTTGACGGGTTCAGGGGCTGCGGTTTTAGGGGCAGCTTCCATCTCGGCTGCGAGCAGACCTTTTATGTCCTCACCCTCGGCACCGAGTATGGCTAGAATGGAATCTATCGGTGCCGATTTTCCTTTCTCTACACCGATGTGCAGCAGCACCCCATCCTGAAACGACTCGAACTCCATCGTGGCCTTGTCGGTCTCGATCTCGGCCAGTAGTTCGCCACTTTTCACGCGGTCGCCCACTTTCTTGTGCCATTCGGCCACCACACCCTCGGTCATGGTGTCGCTCAACTTGGGCATTCTAACAATCTCGGCCATCTTTCAGGAGCTTTTAGCAGTTAGCCATTAGCCTATAAGGCTTTCAATCTTTGATAAATGGGTAGTCAGACTGAGCGTAAACGTCTTCGAACAGCTCTTCGGCAGTGGGGAAGGGAGAATCCTCGCTGAATTGAACGCAGTCGTCCACCTCTTCTTTCACGCTGGTGTTAATGGCCTCGAGTTCTGCGTCCGTGGCCCACTTGTTCTTGATGATGGTGTCGAGCACCACCTGAATAGGATCCTGCTTACGGTACTCCTCAACCTCTTCCTTGGTGCGATACTTGGCAGGGTCGCTCATGCTGTGGCCGCGGTAGCGATAGGTCTTCACCTCTAACAGTGTCGGTCCATCGCCTTTACGAGCACGCTCCACTGCACTGGCCATTGCTTCGCAAACAGCCTCGCAGCTCATTCCATCAACTGGGAAACTGGGCATCTCATAGGCATGGCCAAGTTTGTACAGATCCTTCACGTTCGATGTGCGCTCCACGCTAGTGCCCATCGCATAATTGTTGTTCTCGATAATGAAGATCACTGGCAGTTTCCATGTCATGGCCATGTTCAATGCCTCGTGGAATGCACCCTGACGCACTGCGCCATCGCCCATGTAGCACAGGGTAACGTTTTCGTTTCCCAGGTACTTGTCGGCAAAGGCGATGCCCGCGCCTAAGGGAATCTGGCCACCTACAATGCCATGCCCGCCAAAGAAGCTATGCTCTTTGCTGAACATGTGCATGCTGCCGCCTTTGCCCTTGCTGCACCCGGTCACTTTTCCGTATAGCTCGGCCATCACCGCGCGACATGACACCCCTAAGGCAATGGGATGCACGTGATCGCGATAGGCGGTGATGAAGCGGTCGCCTTTCCGTGTGGCCTCTATACTCCCCACCATCACGGCTTCCTGACCGATGTAGAGGTGGCAGAAGCCACGTATCTTCTGTTGGATGTAAAGTTGACCAGCGCGCTCCTCGAACTTGCGCCAGAGTAACATATCGCGGTACCATTTGAGGTACGTGTCCTTGCCGAACTTCTTCTTTGCCATGATGGTGCGAAGGTAGACTTTAGCGGTTTCTTATGCCTTAGCCACCGGACCCGCCTTCAGGCCATCGGCCTTGAAAGCGAACGGCAGTAACTGATTTGCATCGGCAATGACCATAGCCTTGCCGGCACCGACCAAAATGAGGCGGATGGGTCGCTGCTGACGATAAGCGTACTCGCATATCACCTGACGGCAACCGCCACAAGGCGTAAGGGGTTCGATGATCTCAAAGCGCTCGGTGCGGGCCACAATGGCTATGGTATCTACCTCCACGCCCGGATGGTTGGCCCCAGCGCTGAACAGTGCCACCCGCTCTGCACAGAGCCCCGATGGGTAGGCCACATTCTCTTGGTTGCTGCCATGCACCACGGTTCCATTGGCAAGTAGGACGGCAGCACCGACCAGAAACCGAGAATAGGGCGCATATGCGCTCTGGGTCATGGCATCGGCCGCTGATACGAGGGCGCGATCCCGGGTCTCGAGCGATTCGACTGGAATCTCATCAGCTTCGAAATGGAAGCGGATCTTCTTCATGTTGCCCTGTATATCAACGCCACTGCCGAAGCATGCACACCCTCTTCAGCACCGATATACCCGAGTTTCTCGTTGGTGGTGGCTTTGATGCTCACCGCGTCCTCGGCAATACACAGAATGGGTGCCATAGCCTGACGCATGGCAGGTATGTGCGGCTTTATGCGCGGTCGCTCCATCACCAAAGTGCAGTCAACGTTTCCTATCTGGTAGCCGTTGGCCTTTATCAGCTCCACGGTGCGGGCCAGTAAAAGCTTGCTGTCTATGCCCTTGAATTCGGCAGATGTGTCGGGGAAATGGTGGCCAATGTCGCCCAAAGCAGCAGCGCCCAGAAGTGCATCGCACACTGCATGAAGCAGCACATCGGCATCGCTGTGTCCTACTGCCCCTTTAGTATGATCAAGCCTTACACCGCCCAGCCACAACTCGCGGCCTTCGGCCAGCCGGTGCACATCAAAACCATATCCTATCCTGAATGGGAAAGGGCTCATTCCTCGGGCCTGCCGTCATCCTTGGTCTTATCCTTCTTTTTCAGATTGGCGAAATCGAAGGTCAAGGTGAAACGAAGCGTGTTCTGCAACGGGTGGTTCTGCTGAGTGGGGATGAGGTATGCGAAATCGATTCCGAATACGTTGTAACGGATTCCTGCACCAACAGTGAAGAACTGGCGGTTGCCCTTGGTGATATCCTCATGAAAATATCCGGCCCGCACACTGAAAAGCTTCTGGTACCAATATTCGATAGCGATGCTGTGGTTCACCTCTTTCCACTCTTCGGCCGACCCGCCCGGAGCATCGGCAAAACTCTGGAAGATGGCTGCTGGAACACTTACATTGGGGTCCTTTCCGGCTATGATCTGGCCATCCAGCGTATCCCCATTTGCTTGAACCACTTTTCCAAGTTTAGGCGGAGTTGGCACCAGTAATTTATTCAAATCATAGTATACCCCAAGGCTATTATGCTCATCGAGCCACATCTTGAAACCCAGCCCGAAGCGGAAATTCATCGGAATGAAATCCTCTTCATTGTTCTGGGTGTAGCTCATCTTCGAGCCCAGATTCGAGAACACGATACCTGCACTGATCTCGGTCTTCTTCTTGGCTATCTCCACGCGCTGGGTGCGGTAATAGAAAGATATGTCGGCAGCACCGGCTTGACCTGGACGGGTGGTGGCCCCGCCCACACTGATGCCACCCGTCAGGTTGCTGTAGATGTAACGAAGGGCGATGCCACCGCTGAATTCCTTCGAAAGTTGTCGGGCGTAAGCCACATCAAGTGCGAATTCATTCGGAGTGAAGTTGCCTATCACATTACCCACATTATCAGTGAAAGTGATCTCGCCCAACGAGAAATAGCGCAACGATCCTGCCAGTGTCTGCTGTCCTTTTTTCCCGATTTTCCCATAACCTGATATGTAAGCCAGATTGATGTCGGGCACCAACGCACGCAGCCATGGAGTGTAGCTCACGGCAAACCCCATTTTGTTGTCGAGGAACGCCATTTTAGCCGGGTTCCAGTGAATCGAGCTTCCGTTGGCCGGAGTAGCGGCACCCACTTCGGCCATACCGCCTGCGTGTGCATCGGGCCCGATCATGAGAAAGGGCACAGCTGTAGTGATGGTATTGATCTGCACTTGATCAGCCCGATCGTCCTGATTGACACTCTGAGCCGATGCGGTACTTACAACTGCCCCAGCCATGAGGCTAACGGGCAAGAACTTACGAAAGGACATGGTTCCTGTTTTAGGGGTTGCGAATGTAGCCATAATGCGCGGGAGGGGTCAGTTGAGAATTACTAGCTTGTCCAAGTGGTCGGCAGTGAGGCCGTCATCGGTGCGGACGCGCATGCTGTACATATATACGCCACGTCCTATCCGCTGACCATAATCGTCCCGTCCGTCCCACTCAATGGGGTCGCTGCGGTAGCCGTTGCATACCATGTCCTCATTGATCGTCTTTACCAGTTTGCCACTGATAGAGAAGACCTGTACCGTGACGCTAAGGTTGCCGCAGGGGCGGTTATGCTCAAAGAAGAATGAAGTGTTCGTACTGAAAGGGTTAGGATAATTGAGCACGTGCTCCAAAGCCAGCTCGGCCGAGCTCGCCACCACGAATTCGAGGTAGCCCTCTGAGCTGTTGTTATAAACGTCCCACACTTTAAGGCGCAGGTCATGAGTGCCTTGGCTCAGACCCTTGAAAGGGTACGCCACCCTTCCGCTCTTGTAACTATCGAGGTCAGCCTGGTAATAGTCGTTCAGGCTGATGGTGGAGTTGGTGTTGCCATCGAGTATGGCGGTTATATTGTGCCCGATGCCGTTGCCCACGGTATTTATGCCGTTGCTATCGTTCAGGAATGCCAGAAGCACTGGGTCCTCATCGGTGGTGCCACCGAACACAAATTTGTCGTCATTCATAAAGACGCGCATGGCTGGCCCTTGTGCATCGGCCGAAGTGCCTGTGCTCGAACCCCCTATCACAAAATCGTTAAAATATCCATGGGCATTGGTATTGGCACCTTCAGCATAGTAGCTGATGCGTCCATTGCCGAATCGGTAGGCGATGTCACGCGGCACCACAAAGCTGAACTCGAACTGACCATCCGTAACAGTGGCTTTACCTCTGTATATCAGATTCTTCTGCACGGGGAACTTGAATCCGAACGAGTTGTCAGGGTTGTTGCGCAGGCACTGGATAGTATCGGTCTTATCGAACACCATAGGGTATATCACCCCGTTGAAATCATCATAGGGGGTACCGTTGCTATGCAGCACACGTCCCTTAATAGTGACCAGTTCTAGGGCACGCACCGTATCCTGACCGGCACTCACAGGTGCATTAATAAAGGTGGTCTCCACCTTATGTTCAGGATAAGATAGGCGCTGTGCCGGGTCGCCCAGTAACACGAAGTTGCGGTTGTTGACACTTGACCCACTGGCCACTTTGGTCATGCGTATCACATCGCCCATGGTGGGCAGACCCCAAGGCTGCTCTTCCTGCAGCTTGCGGTAGAAATTCTGATTCAGGGTGAAGTTCGGGGCCGAATACACCAGGCGAGAGGTAGTGAACAGAGCGATGCCACCCCCATTAGCATTGAGCAGCACATACTCACCGGCCGAGATGCGTTCGGGGTCATCGTATCGGCTGAACTCGCACGTAGCGGTCACAAATGCAGGCAGATTGTCAATGTTAGTCCAGCTATTGATGTCGCTTACGCCCAGCACGCGTTCGTGGGTCAGGCCCAATTCGCCCCCGTGACCGGTGTAATTCAATATCAGAGCGCCTTTCTGGACAGCCAAGTTGAAGTCGCGGTTCGCATCAGGGTAACGCTCACCTCCTGGTGTCGATTCCTGCACGTACGAGTCAAGGAAGATTTTCTTCAGGTCATATTCCGGGTAAAGTGTATCGACCATCACCGACAATGCATCGGCCTGTTTCATGTGTATGTCCTGATCCTCATCGTCACCTATGAATACAACGGTGTTACGCCATTCTGCAGAACCTATGTTCACTCCGTTGTCACCACAAAGTGGCCCCGTTCCGAAACTGCTGCCCGTGATCTGCTCATACCGGTAAATCTTGTCGACAATGGCTTTTGCCTGTTCCAAGGTGGTGATGGGAAACCTGCCGATACCAATATCCAGCGCATCGTTGGCAAACAGACCTTCAGCGGGGTCGAGCAGACCGAAGAAATCGTCTGAGCAGTGGCTTGTTGTGGGTGTCAACGACTCTTCGCTCTGGTAGGTCGGTATCATGTTAGTGTTAGACTGGATGCGGTCCTTATAGTCGTAGCTCGCATCACCGAAAAAGAGGAGGTAGCGTGGAATCTCGTTGGCATTTGAGGCCCGCTCGTAAAACATGCGCATCATGTCTCGAACACCTACTATATCCTGCACCCCGCCAGAGAATTCGTTGAACACCTGCTGTGGTGTGACTAGGTGCACTGTCAGTGGGTTCCGCTCGTTCTCGCGGTGGAATTGAGCCAATCTTTCAGCTTCGCTCATCAGGTGTTCCGGTGCTATGACCACCATGTTCACCTGGCCCAAAGCATGCAGATTCTGGTTCTCAACACGTCCCTTGAGGTCAGGGGCCAGATAGGCGCTACCATCAAAAGCGAAGAATTCTCGGAGGGTGTCGGTCTGAATCTTGAAACTGGCCGTGCCACCGGTCAGGTTGAACAGTCGTTCTGTAACCTGAGTCTGGTCGGTCACATCCCAGATCCGAACCCCTGACGAGGCCCCTGTCATGTCGAATCGGGTCACATTTCCCGAACCCACCGTACGGCTGTCTCTGAAACCCAGCTGACCGCCTCTGAAGTTCAGGTTCCTGCGCAATTGTACCTCAAGGTAGTCCAGCCATCCAAGTGCGCTCGGGTTAGACCCTTTATTATAGGTAAAGGTGACCGATGTATTGGCTGATGATATATTGGTCTGGATACAATCGGTGCTTTCCTTCGCATACGCCTCGTAAGTGCCACCTGTGCCGGAAGGGATGGTCACAGTGGTCACAGTGGTACCATTCAGCCTGACTGAGAAACCGACAGATGACCCCAGTGATTTTGAGAGAAGTCGTGTGCCCAGGTACGCAGGTTCGCTGCCAATAGCATCAGGAGTGCTGAAGTCAAAGGAGTAAGAGGTCTGCAGGTCAAAGAGTTCACCTACCCATTTGCGCCCTGTCTTTATAAGGTTGCGCTCGTCACTCTCGTGCAGCTCGTGTGCATCGAAACTGGCGCTGACGTGGGTCTCAGACGCATCGGCCGAACTGATCTGTCCTACCCTTTTGCCATTGCCCAAGCTGGCCGTGACGAAAAAAGCAGCCTTATCGGAATAGACATTGAACTCATGTTTGTAAGGCTTGCAGCCGGCTGACTCCTGTGCCCAACGGTGCGGGCCGCTGGCGTAAAAGATCACTTGATCACCTTCATCAAAGTTCCCATCGGCTTCACCTGTCACAAGAATGGCGTTCTCAACAAGATCATCGTGACGGGGGGCGCTGTTCAGCGCGGGAAGCATCCCTCCACCATTACCATATATCCTGATTTTTCTTGGATCGATGGAATTCATGTCCATTCCGAGAGTTTCCAGATTCTCGCGCGTGAGTCGATAGATGCCGTCAGTAGCGACCTCCACTCTGAACCAATCGCCTGATGCGAGCACGCTCCCGTCTGCAAACTCGCTGGAAGCGCGAGCAGAACCAAGGGCAGGAACGGAATTATATTGTAGGTCGAATCCGATGAGTCGCTCAAGTTGCCCTGTCATCGGGTTTTTTCTGATCGGCATGATGGCAGTTTGGGCCAAGCGCTGTTTCCGCTCAACAACCACTTTGGTCGAAAGCATCACTTCGTTACCGAATCCCGCAAGTGAGGTCGGTGCCTTTCCAACAGGAAAGGGTTCGTAGATAGTCCGAATGGGTAAGACCTGCACCGATTCGCCATCGCGCACAGGCTTTGACGACATATAATAAGGTAAACCGGTCTCATCAGGGTAGATGGCGCCATCGAAAAACCATTGAAAACCACCAGCCGAAGGTGCCATTCCAGGCTTCAGTTCGCTCCAGTTCAGCATCACCTCTCGCGTTTCTGAGCGCGTTTTCGTCTTACCAGATGCCGATGGACGAGCGGTTTGAATGACAGGTTCGATGAAGATATCGGGCTGTCGCTGAGGTATCGGCACGGCTTTTTGAGGTGCCGGAATGGGTGCCGTGCTTGAACTTTTAGGCGGCTGAACGGACTGCTTTTGGCGGTCCTGGCCGTGTGATAATGAGGATGTTATCAAAGGCAGGCCTACTATGCAGCACTTTACAGCCTTAGACAATAAACCGGTATGTACTTCGTTTGATCGGATCATGAGACAGTTTATCAGAACGGGGCCGCGAACGCAAGGTTCGCTAGCTTATTGTGCAAAGCAAGGATTTTGTTCTTTCGCGGAGGCATTCGGTCGACAAAAACATTTTGTATCATTGTCCTGCAAATTTTTGACCCCAGGAATGTTGAAGCGGATCGTGGTCGCCTGTTTGGCGGCAGTGGCGTATGTGGCGTCCATTGGGGAGGTTAGGGCTCAGGATCCGCAGTTCTCGCAGTTCTACGCCAATCCTCTGTACCTCAATCCTGCCTTTGCCGGTGCTAAGCGCTGCCCGAGGCTCATTATGAATTACCGCAATCAGTGGCCTAGCATAAGCGGTACGTTCGTCACTTACAGTGCATCGTTTGACATGCACATTGATAAGATGCATGGCGGTTTGGGCGGTCTGTTTATGGCTGACCGTGCGGGAGAAGGCACCTTGAATACGTTTCAAGGCAGTCTAATGTACGCTTATCAGCTGAACGTGACGCGGAAGTTCACGCTGCGTTTTGCTGTTGAAGGCGCACTGATGCAGCGCAGCCTTGATTGGGGCAAGCTCACGTTCGGGGATATGATTGATCCGCGTTATGGATTCATCTATCCAACACAAGAGGTGCAACCTAACGTTTCTAGGATTTTCTTTGACCTGAATGCGGGTTTCATCGGCTATTCCGAGAACATCTATTTCGGTTTTGCAGCGCATCACCTCACCGAGCCTGATGAGGGTTTCGGTGGTGTGAGCAGGTTGCCGCGTAAGTGGACAGGCCATGCTGGATTCAACATCCACTTCGGACGCAAAGGCGATAATGGATGGATGCTGTCTCCCAATATCGTATACCAGCATCAGCAGGATTTCCAGCAATTCAACTACGGTTTCTACCTCGCCAAGAGCTTCATGGTGGGTGGTATCTGGTTCAGACATTCGTTTGTCAATGCTGACGCGCTCATTTTCCTTATTGGATTCCAACAAGGCGCATTCAAATTCGGCTACAGTTACGATGTCACTGTGTCATCTCTCTCGAACAGCACTGGCGGTTCTCACGAACTCTCTCTCGGCCTTCAGTTCAACTGCCGTAAGGCCAAGAAGAAGTTCAGGGCTGTGAGCTGTCCATCGTTCTGAGCAGTTTACGCAACATTCCGCTCCTTCTTCCGTTAGAACCCCGCTTAAATAACATTCTGCGACATGAAAACCATCGCATCGGGTATTCGTCTGACCGCCTATTTGGGTGGTGTGGCCATGCTGATAAGCTCTTGTGCAAAGCAACAGAGCAATACCACGGGTTGGGCCTACAACGACAAGGACAACGGTGGCTTTGAGGTCACTGCTTATGGTCAGCAAGAGACAGGGCCAGGCCTCATTTTCGTTCAAGGCGGCACATTCACTATGGGCCGTGTAGAAGAGAATGTGATGCGCGAATGGGACAATGTGCCGCGCAGGGTCACCGTTTCTTCTTTTTATATGGATGAGACCGAGGTAACCAACGTGGACTACCGCGAATACCTTTATTGGATATCGCGCGTTTTCTATGCCTCATTCCCACAGGTTTACAAAAAGGCATTGCCTGATACGTTGGTCTGGAGGCGTCAAGTAGGCTTCAATGAGCCTTATGTGGAGTTATACCTTCGCCATCCGGCTTATCAGTATTACCCTGTGGTTGGCGTCAACTGGTTGCAGGCAACTGACTATTGCGCCTGGAGAACTGACCGAGTCAATGAGAATATCTTGGTTCGTGAAGGAATACTGCGGGTCAACCCTAATCAGGTGGATGAGGACAACTTTAACACTGATGCCTACCTGGCTGGTCAGTATGAGGGCTTGGTGAAGTCAGACCTGATTGACTTGGATCCTAATAAGGACACCCGGAAAGTTAGAGTTGAGGACGGCATCTTCTTGCCACGCTACCGACTCCCGACCGAGTCGGAATGGGAGTTCGCAGCGTTTGGCCTCATCGGCAATACGGTTTATGAGCGTGTCACCGAGCGGAAGCTTTATCCTTGGAACGGTGCCTATCTGCGCAATGCGGACGATGCATACAAAGGCGAGATGATGGCCAACTATAAGCGCGGTCGTGGTGATAACATGGGTACGGCCGGCAATCTCAACGATATGGCAGACATCCCGACACACGTCACCTCATACTGGCCGAATGATTATGGCCTGTATTGCATGGCCGGTAATGTGAACGAGTGGGTGATGGACGTTTACCGCCCACTCTCTCCTGAGGATAAGGATGACTTCCGCTCTTTCCGTGGTAGCGTATTCAAGACCCAACAACGCGAAGAGGAAGGCGAGATATCTGAAAAGGACAGTTTGGGTCGCATCATCACGCGTGATGTGACAGAGGAAGAGAACCTTACCCGTAGGAACTATAAGAAGGCCGACAACATCAACTACCTTGATGGTGATCTTGCCTCGTCCATATTCTACGATCAGGAGGAGTACAAAGAGGGGGATAAGGTTAACAAGCGCATGTACGAGTTCGGCCGTACTTCTCTGCTCGATGACCGGGCCCGTGTGTACAAGGGCGGGTCTTGGAGAGACCGCGCCTACTGGTTGGTTCCAGGCACCCGCAGATTCTTGGACCAAGAGCAGTCTACAGACGATATCGGTTTCCGTTGTGCCATGGCGCGTGTCGGTGCCCCAGTGCAGAAATAACTGATAGATTTCGAATTCAGAACGCCCGGTGCCAGCGCATCGGGCGTTTTACTTTTAGCCCATGCGCATCGAAGATCTGCACAGGCTATTCATCGGTTGCGACCAGAAGGTCAGCACCGATACTCGCAACATCATGAGCGGTTGCATATTCTTCGCTCTCAAGGGCGAGAATTTCAACGGCAACACTTTCGCAGGTAAGGCCCTGGACTCTGGTGCTGACTATGCGGTGGTTGATGAGGTTGAAGTGGTGGGTACAGATAGCAGAATGATCCTGGTGCACGATGTGCTGTCCGCGCTACAAGATTTGGCCTCATACCACAGGCAGACCTTGCCCACTAATCTGATCGGTCTTACAGGATCGAACGGCAAGACCACAAGCAAGGAGCTTATCCATGCAGTACTGAGCCGGAAACTCAATACCTTGGCTACCATCGGTAACCTCAACAATCATATCGGTGTGCCGCTAACTCTGCTCCGCTTAAAGGCCGAGCATGAAGTGGGAGTGATTGAGATGGGCGCCAATCATCAGGGCGAGATAGAGACTTTAGCTCGCATTGCGGACCCCGATTTAGGCATCATAACCAACATCGGTAAGGCACACATCGGCACCATGGGTGGTTTGCAAGGCATCATCAAGACCAAGTGTGAGCTTTTCGACCATCTCCTAGGAAAGAACGGGACGGTTTTCGTGCCCAGTTCGCAAGCGGTCCTTATCGAGCGTTCGGGGGAAATGAAGCGAACTACTTACGGAGTATTGGGCCATGAAGACATCTTGGGTCAGGCAGATGTGGATATTGAGGGGAGGATTCGATTTAAGTGGAAGACTTCAGATTCTGAATTCGGATTGTGGGTTGAGACTGCCTTGGTGGGCGGATACAACATCGATAACTGTTTGGCTGCTGTTGCTGTGGGGCTGCATTTCGGGGTGAGCGATGCCGATATATCATCGGCAATTTCGGAGTATATCCCGACCAATCACCGCTCGCAGCAGATTCATGTTGGTGGTGTCACCTACATAATGGATGCCTACAATGCTAATCCTTCGAGCATGGCCGAGGCACTGCGTAGCCTTGCGGAGCGGAAGGGCCGCAAAGGCTTTATCCTTGGTGAGATGCTGGAATTAGGTGAGTTCTCAGATGCTGAACATGCCGAGATACTGAATCAGGCTATAGCAATGAAACCTGATCTGGCTGTGTTTGTGGGAGAGGGTTTCCGGGAATTGGCAATTGCAACGGCTGGAGTGTGTTGGGCTCCGGATGCATCATCGGCCAAGGCAATACTTGAATCAACAGATCTAAAAGGGATGACGGTATTGGTCAAGGGATCAAGAAGGAATCGGCTCGAACTGGTTCTTGATCGGCATAGCGAACATTAGTGATATGAACGGATCGATGGACACCAGTACTTTTATGAAACACCGAGACCGTGTTCCGCGGTTTGACACTGGTGTACCATCGACTGGGATTTGACATTCACGATTATCATCAACCCAACATGAGCAGACTGACAGGATTAATCTTCATTCTCATGCCCACCGCGATTTGGGCGCAACCCTCTGATCCGCCCGCGCCCGTCATATCCGACCTCCCTGCCTGTGGTGCTGCCACGCTGGAAATGAGTAGCACCCCTCCGACCGGCATTGACTGGTATTGGCAAGGCACGGAGTGCGGCTCTACGGACCTTGAGAGTGCTGTCAACCCTTATCAGGCCAGTACCCCAGGCACCTACTATGTGAGAGCCCATGATCCGAGCACGGACCAATGGTCAGACGGCTGTGGTTGGGTGGACGTGACTTTGGGAGGAGTTGCGGACCCGATTATAGAAGGAATCGTTACTGTGGGAACTGACCCTTGCGTAAACTGTAAGGTGTATGTCTTCAAATACCCTGGCGCGCCCGGGCAGTATTGGCCGAAGATCGACTCTGTGAATACCGATGTAGTCGGGTTCTACTCGGTCTCTGTACCTGCCAATACCGACATCGTATTGCAGGTGCGTCCCGAGACGGGAGGTTACTCCTTAGTTGTTCCAACCTACACAGGCAACGTCCACAAATGGAGCACTGCACAGCACGTGATCACCAGCTGCGACCAGGTGTATCAGCGAAACATCTCGGTCATGACTTTCCCAGCATCAAGCGGCTCTTGCACCTTCAGGGGCACTGTTTACATAGATCTTGTTCAAAAGGTGGAGGAAGAGGATCCCATTCCTCTGATTGATGTTGTGATTGAACGTACCCCGCCTGGCAATGTCACAGATATGGTGCAGACCGGAGATGGCATTGGCGGCACATTGGGCGAATTTGAGTTTGAGTTGGTGGCCGATGACCCCAGTCCATATCTCATCCGTGTGAGTGTGCCTGGTGTGCCGATGCAGACTCCGTACACGATCACCGTGAACCCTGGCGACCTTCTATACCAGAATCTTGACTATTGCATCAGCATCGACACTTCGCTGATCGCACCATGTAGCATTGTCGGGGCACCGCAACGCGAAGAGACCGAGCGCTACGACATGAGCATAATGCCCAATCCGAGCAACGGGACCTTTGTGCTAGCGGCTGATGTGAACGGCCCCACGCAAGTGGTTGTGTCCGATATGATTGGCCGCGATGTGTATCGCACCACTTTGACCGGTACGGGTCGCATTCAATACACCATGCCTCTGAACCACCTTCCAAAAGGTGTGTATCAGATTAGCCTTAGTGGGGCAAAGGGAACCGAGTTCTCGAGGGCGGTGTTGGAGTGAAAGACAATTCTTTGCGATTGAAAAAAGGGGTGGGAACTTGATTCCCACCCCTTTTTTATTCATTGCAACAGCGGTTCTTAATTCAACCTCACAACTCGCGTCCAATCGAGTGAGCTGAGCCTGAGGATACCGCGCTCAGATGGCAAGCTGATGTTCTGACCGGCCACAGCGTCAAGGGTCGATTGCCAGAGCATTCGCCCATCGAAAGAGTAAAACTCCATGTGCAGCCGGGGCTGATCGGAGGTCAATTGCAAGCTACGAACCCCATCGAGGGTCGTGATCAACCTGACCACGTCACTATTGGCTTCATTCACTCCAGCCAAAATGCCGAGGTCAATGTCCGTGTACACGGTGTCGCTGCTGCAGGCATTGCCGGCCACATGCATTACCTCCACCGTTGTACCTGGGGCGTAGGTGTGCTGAGGCGATGGCGACTGCGATGTGGCCCCATCACCGAAAGCCCAGAAGTGCCAATCGGCATTGAGCGAGTTGTCGGTGAATTGGAAAGCATACCCTGTGTTGCTCACGCTGAATTCGGCCGATGGGTCGTTAGCCCCGATACGCCACACATCGGTGCTGTCAAGAACAGTGGCTGCCGCAATCTCCTGCAGGAACAAGGCATCCGGGGCAGTCAGTCCGCCCAGATAAGAATAACCCACGGGGCTCTTTCTGAAGATGGTGGCATAGAATACGCAGGCATTGAGGTACGTCCCAGCCTGGCTCGGATGGCTGTTGTCTCCAGTATAGAGATTGATGCTGCTGTCAGTATCGGCAGTCATGCTGTTTTTCCACGCAATTCCGCATGGAGCCACAGTTGCACTGTTGTCAAGGCCCATCTGGAGGTAACTCTCGCGCAAGCGGGCCTGCATGCCGTTGTAGGTGCAAAGGGGCGGATAGTTGGCGCAGTTGCTCGCATCGCCATACTTGCGGCCCCAGGTCAAGAAGAACACAGGCTCGGTGCATTCATTATTTGACTTGATCGAATCAACAAGTATCTGAGCAAAAGGGTACGTCTGCGCACTGACTTGAGCTGGCGGGAAACTCGGCATCTGACTCTGCTCCTGAACAACCACAAAATCCCATGCCCGCTCAGATATCTTGGATAGAGTAGTGGTATTGGTGGTGTGGCCCTGCAAAGTGGCCCCGCCAGGGGTGCTGCTATCATTATAAATGGTGTCGCCACCACTCAGCGCCAGATTGTACAGTGCAGTTGGCAGGTCGTATGTATAGATGTAGCTGTTGCCGATGAACAGTACATCGGTGACCTGTGCGGCACAGGCCAATGGAAGAGCAAGCAAAAGGGCTGATAGAGTTCTTTTCATGGGTAGATGCTGCGCGGTTTGACGTATCGATCGGGAATCAGTTGTCTTTGAGGCCGCAAAGATGTCTGGGTCGGTCACTCTGGATTGCATCGGGTAATAGGTTCAATGCCTCGGTGTTGCGCTGCCGGGTGGTGGCACCCCAGAGCATCACATATACACCTTCGTTTCGCCAAAGGGACATATTCTCAACTTTCACGAGGCCCATTTCTATCGACACTCCATCAATCGAATCGAGCCTGAGGCCCTCTGCCGCTTCATCGGCAAGGCCTGTATATAACAAACGTTTTGCCCTGATGCCCTTGCGCGCACAAAGGGTAAGGAACGCTCGGTCCTGGCTCTCAATCAGATTCTCACCATTAGTCCGTTGTTCGAGTGCATGTGCAATAGCTGCCACCATCCTCTCGCGTGCCAGCTGGTCGGGCTGGCCCTGAAATTTCACATCAAGAGAAAGGACTCTCCCTTTCAATGACGTATAATTGATGAGCCGTTGCAACGTGAGCAGGGTGTCATCGGCCATCAGAGCGCGATGTTCGCAGTGCCTGATATCGGTCCAAAGAGAACTTTCTACAGTGCCCTCACAGTGCGATGCGGAACCTAGCTCCGAGTCATGGTACAGTACCAGTGTGTCATCGAGCGTGAGGCGTACGTCCACTTCCACGCCATCGGCTCCGTTGGCCAAAGTGCATAATATTCCTGAGATGCCATTGGCCGGGTGGAGCGAACGTGTGCCATTGCCGGCATGGCCAAGCACTTTCACTTCGCCACTCCTCAGCCGTCTGAGCGCATCGGGGTTCGGGTCGCTGGCACATGCCACGAGACATATCGCCCAAAAAAGAAAACATGCTTCTCTCATGAAGACGGGTCGTTGAATGACCGCCACATGCTGCGGTGTAGCCCCACTTTGTCCACGTGATACTCGGCACCATAGGCCACCCAGCCGCAACGCTGATAGAACCCGATGGCGCTGGTCCGCGCCTGCAACCAACCCGTTCGGCAAAGCCACAGTTTCACGGCATCGGCCTCAAGCCGCGCTAGCACTTGAGCCGCCAGTCCAGTACCACGGTATGCCTCAAGCGTGCCCATCTGCCTTATCTGTAATGCCGGGCGAGCATCGCTCACCCATTGGCCTTTATCATCTTTTTCTTTCGGTGATGAAGGAATGAGCGGGGCAAATGCAGGGCAATGACTCCCAACGGGGTCGTGAACCTCGCCTGCACCGGCTATGAGTGCGGCACGACCTACGGCCACCGTCTGTCCGTCCACAGTGGCCCAAACGTGCAATGCAACATCATCGTCAGTCAGGCATTCGCTTCCACGAGGGCTGGCCAGGGGCTTGCGTAGCACCTCATATCGAACATCGAAATAGTCGCGTGGCAGCCCAACAGTGCCGATGCATGAATGAACACTCACCATCGCAAGTAAAGATCGGCCAGCACAAATGCTGCGAACACTACGCTTGCCACCCCATTTGTGGTTCCGAAAGCGAGGGTGACACGGCTAAGGTCATCGGGTTTAACAAGGCTGTGCTGATATATGATGAGAGCAACGAATACCGTGAATCCGGCCCAGAAAAGCCATCCGACACCAGCCTCATAGCCCATGATGGCCAGCAACGTGACGCACACCATGTGCAAGATGCGCGAAATGAGCAGGGCACGCTTGCGCCCGAAATGGGCCGGAATGGAATGCAGCTTGTGGCCGCGGTCAAATTCATCGTCTTGAAGGGCGTAGATGATGTCGAACCCCGACACCCAGCAAAGTACTGCCATGCCTAACAGAACGACATGTGGCGCGAAGTGCCCGGTCACTGCCACGTACGCTCCTACGGGGGCCAATGCAAGTCCGGTACCTAGCACTACGTGGCACAGCGCGGTGAACCGTTTGGTATAGCTGTAGCCCAGAACAACAGCCAATGCCACTGGACTCAGCCACATGCATAGCGGGTTGATAAACGCAGTAACAGCAACAAACGCCACGGCATTCAGGATCACGAACCACAATGCACGTTGGGCCGAGATCACACCTGCTGGGATCTCTCGTGTGATGGTGCGCGGGTTGGCGGCATCGATGTCGCGGTCTAACCATCGGTTGAAACCCATGGCCGCATTGCGGGCCGTCACCATACAAAGGATAACCTTCAGCAAAAGCAGCGCATCGAAACCTGCGGGGGTCTGCATCACCCCAAGAAAAAAGCCGATAAGGGCGAACGGCATGGCGAATACCGTGTGCGAGAACCGCACAAGGCTCAGGTAATGCCGCACTTGCTGCATGGTGGCGAAGATAGCCGTGGGTCTTTATGGCAGCGTTGGGCGGGTTTTGTGCCGACATTCGCGGCCCGAAATGCTACGCCCGCTCCTTTTCACCTTATTGCTTGTTCCCGCTGCACTGCAAGCGCAAATGCTTGTGTGCAACAATGGCACCGTCATGTTCTATTCGCAGAAGTTGAACATAACTGGCGAGAACAAAGCAGCATCGGGCACTCTTGACACTTTCAATGGCGAGGCCGATGTGAGTGTGCCGGTCGAGGCGTTCGAGTTCAAACACGCCTTTATGCAGAGGCGATTCATGCGCAAGCGTGGTCTGCACACACAGAAATTCCAGTTCGCCACGTTCAAAGGCACGTTGAGCGGATTCAATGGGCGTGAATTGAAGAAGAACGATAAGTTCGATGCCACCATCGCTGGCAAACTCACTATCAAAGGTGTTACGGTCGATGTGTCGCAGAAGGCGACCGTGGAGGTGAAAGAAGGCATGGTCACGGTAACGTCCGAGTTCCTTTTGGACCGACACCGCTTCGGTATCAGGAGCTATGCATGGTGGGTCTCGCGCGAGTTGGAGACCACTGTGAGGATGCGGTTCCTTTGAGAACTACCTAAGGCCCTGAGCCTGCTCTGACCAGATCATCAAATGGGACAGAAAGGACCGACCGAATCTTTGTGAATCCTGCGTCTCTGTTGTCAGGAGATGTTTACGGCAATCAGGCCACGACCTCTTCAGCCATACCGAAATCGTTCACCACATTGTAAAGAGTATCGCGTTCTATTGGTCTGCGGCCTGCCTTTCGGATCAGATCAACCAACTGCGAAGTGGTCAGTACAGGCGTCTGTTCCTCGGCTCCCGCCATGCTGTAAATACGGGTGCTGTCGTCAATGGTGCCATCAATATCATCGACCCCGAAACTGAGCGACATCTGAGCTGTGGCGCGACCTATCATGGGCCAGTAGGCCTTGACGTGCCCGAAGTTGTCGAGGTACAGCCTTGAGATGGCGTAGTTGCGCAGGTCCTCAATGGTGCTCACCTCAGCAACGTGGCTCATCTGGTTGTCCTTGTTCCTGAATTTGAGGGGGATGAAGGTGTTGAACCCGCCTGTCTCGTCCTGCAACTGGCGTAAGCGCTCCATATGGTCGATGCGGTGGCGGTACTCCTCCACATGTCCGTAAAGGATAGTGGCGTTGCTCGGCATTCCTAACCTATGGGCGGTGCGGTGCATTTCCAGCCACTCATCGCCTGTACACTTGTCGTCACAGATCTGTTGACGGATCTCGGGGTGAAATATCTCAGCCCCACCGCCTGGTAGCGAGTCCTGGCCATGTTCTTTCAGAATCCGTAGGCCCTCCTCATAGCTCACTTTGGCTTTACGGCACATATAGTCGAGCTCAACCGCAGTAAAGGCTTTCACGTGCACATCGGGCCTGATCTCCTTAATTTTCTTTATCAGCTCTGCGAAATACATAAGGCCCATTTTGGGATGAACTCCCCCAACGATATGCACTTCTGTTATCGGTTTGCCATCGTATTCCTTCACTTTAGCAAGCATGTCCTCAATGCTCAGCTCCCAGCCATCCTGCTTGTGTTTGAGCAGACGCGAATAGCTACAGAACTTGCAATCGAACACACAAATGTTTGTGGGCTCGATGTGGAAGTTGCGATTGAAGTAGGTGTTGTCGCCATGTAAGCGCTCGCGAACGAGATTGGCGAGCGCACCTACGAAACCGAGTTCGCCTTTTTCATAAAGCAGCAATCCTTCGGTTGGGGTGATTCTCTGCTTGGCCACCACTTTCTCAGCAATGGCCACTAAACGGCTGTCATCGATTCCGGCAGTCAGGTGCCTCAGTCCATCCATTTCCATGGTAAGAATCTCCGTGTCTTATTATCGGGTGATGATGAGGCGCTGCCTTGCACGGCCCATCGAGCCTATGGCATCAACCATATAGCTGCCAGCTCGAAGCGTGCTCACATCGAGGACGATTCGGTCGGTGCCGGTATGCGGAATGCTGAGCACTTCGCGACCCAGTTGGTCTGTTACGCGAACTGAGCCCGCTCCGATAGGCGATGAATGCACCAAAGTCACCTCGCCATCGGCTGGGTTTGGGTACAGCTGCAGCACGGTCATGCCAAGTTCTGCCACGCCCGGTACTGTGGGTGTAAGTGCATCGCTCGTAAGCAGGCTGGCACGCGAGCCCTGCAAGGCAGCCCTCATGCGGGTCTTCTGCCCGTTGGTGAAGAAGAACATGCAAGCATCGTTGGTGTAGTCCATGTAGTTCATGAACATGTCACCATTCGGCCCATTGTTGCACGAAACCTGCGGGAACTGTGGGCATCCGAAGTTCTCGCTGTCCTGTTTCGGGGTGTCGCTCACTCCGTCATCGGCATTGCAGTTTGTGTTGGCGGCACCTGCGCCCCAAAGGTGTTCGAGGTTGAGGTAGTGGCCTATCTCGTGGGTGGTTGTTCGGCCCTTGTTGTACACGCTGCTCAGGGTGCCTACACGTCCGAAATACCTGTAGCCAATGACAAGGCCGTCAATGCTAGGTCCTACTCCTGGTGGATAGGTATAGCCCAGTAGGCCGCCTGTTAGGTTGCACACCCATATGTTCATGTAACGGCTGGCAGGCCATGCATTCTTCCCGCCCTGATTCTCATTCTTCACTTCATCGCCACTGAAACCCGACTGTGTAGTCTCCGTACGGGTTATACCATTGGTAGGCCAGTCGTCAGGGTCGCGAACGGCAAGGCGGAATTCTATCTCACAGTCGGCAGCGAAAGATGTGAATGCCGATGGCAGATTGGCTACATCGGCATTGAGCTTCCTGTAATCCTCATTCAGTACATCGATCTGCGATAGGATCTGTGCATCACTGATGTTCTGAACAGCGGTCTTGTATACCACGTGCACCACTACAGGGATGGTCAGCACGGCACGTTCACCACTTTCAGGATGCTCGGCCTCCCAGCGGGCTATCTGATCGAGCGCTTCGGCCCTTCCGGTCAGATAATCCGGGTCATTGGCCTCAAGTGCCTGTGTGAATTCAGTAGTGTGGCAACGCTGCACATTTTCCTGTGCTGATGCGGTGTTGCCTATCACCGCAATGCAAAGCGTAGCAGCGACTTGCCTCATAGAGTAATGTTCAATCATACCTTATCAGATGGAAGGTTCCGGTCATCTCGAAGGGATTCCCTCTTGAGTTTACATAGTGCACAAAGTAGGCATAGACCCCTTCTGGAGCCAGGTTACCATTGCAAGTGCCGTCCCAAGCATCGCTCAGTGTAGTCGTCTCGTACACGATCATTCCCCAGCGGTTTATCACTCGGAACAGATAATCATCGGCCTCAACGAAGTGCGTCACTGGCCTGAAAAGCGGATTCAATCCGCCTGGGGTGAAGGCAGTGGGCACGAATACATTGGGCAGTTGCAGCGCGCAGGCCTCATTGCTCCGGCTTATCTCCTGGAACGTGACAGGTGCATCCACTGGCCCCCAAGTGCTGGGGTTGGCTTCAAGTGCTTCCACGTAGTAGCAAAATCGACCTTCACCCACCAGTATTGAATCAACATCATCGACAAACGTGAATGTGGTGGGTGGCACAATGGCACGGTAGCTGAACGGACTCTCGTTGCTACGGTAAATGCGATAAGCAGCGATGTTGCCCGGGAAACCCTCATAAGCGTTCCATGTCAGCACATTGGTGCGATCATCCTTGGCCTCGGCATTCAATAGTATCGTTCGATGATACTCCATGGTATCGGCTGGCAACATGCAGCTGTCAACACCAAGCACGCGGTAGTAATAGTCTGTGGTGGCTGGACGTGCCTTGTTGTCGTTGTACTCGTAGAGTCTCGTCAATGGGTCGAAGGGTTTCTGCCCCACCTTCTTCAGGTCGTCAAGGGCAGTGCCGCGTAGAATGTCGAATCTTATGTATCCGGCTGTGCTGTCTATGAACCACTTCAGGTCAACGCTGCTGTTGTCGGGCACGGTAGCCAAATAAGCGTGCTGATACGCAGGCCGCTTGGGCACATACACATAGACGCATATTGTGTTCGATGATGAGGTCACCCGCCTGTCGCTGATGTTGCGCACCGCCCTTATTCGGTAGCAATATGTAGCCTCGGCATCAAGGCTGTCATGTACAAACACTGAGTCCAAAGCAATGCCGACAATTGTCTCCGGTCCACCGTTGGCCGAGACAACAATCTCGTAATGCAACACGCCTTCTGGCCAACTGCTGTAAGGCGACCATTCAAGGGAAGTGCTACGCGTGCAGCCATCAACCTCGGCAGCCATCAGCATGGTGCAGTGCACGGGAGAAACATCGGTAGAGACATTGCCGCAATCATCAGTGACGTCATAGATCCTGTAACAGAATGACTGAATCGATGGGTCGTTTATCTGATCAACCCCCAAAGTGTTGTTCCATCCGCTGTAATCGGCAAGCGGGTTCCAGCCCCCACTTTGATTCTGATATGCCACACTGTAACTGATCACGTTGGTGGCTGTGCTCGGCAACCAGCCTATCTGTACAAATCCGGTAAGGGGATCTACACTCACGCTATCGATCAATTGCAAAGGCGGAGGCTGTGGATTGTTGAATATGTCGCCATCGATGTTCGAGGCTGATGTACACGGAAGGGCATCGGGCACAACTATCTGATAATTGATCTGTTGGTTGCAGACCGTTATCGGGTCTACGTAAGTCAGTCCGTCCGTGGTGGCTATTAGTGTCCAAGTCCCAACGGGATATTCCCGATAGATCTGATATCCGCCCGATCCTGACGGCATAGGGTTCATGAGCGGGTTCCAGCTGAGGTCAGCCGTTGTCCCAGTATTCACCACTTCGAGATGTATGGAGGCAATGGTGTCGCTCGGTGGACCAAGGATCAGCCCATCGCAGCCACTGCGCGTGCGAATGTAGTAGTAGTTCGGTACGATGTTCGAAGGCTGTGGCGACATTCCAACGGTGTGCACGAAAGTGCCGTTATTGATATTCGGCTCGGTGCCTACCTGCACAAAAGGACCTGTAGGGTTGGTGGCATGGAATATCACGTACTCGCTGAAACTGGGCGGAACCAGATCGGTAACAGGTGCCCAGGTCACTGTCACATCACCATTTGGGGCTATGTTGGTGCAGTGCGGCACTGGCGCATCAACCAGTGGCGGACCTTGAACAGTGATACGTACCGTGGCACTGGTGCTCCCCCGGGCAGGGCAGAATCCATCGCCCAAAGTGAACGAGAACTGATACGTGGCACTCTGCTGTGTGCAGGTGCCGTTGCTGTTCAGGTGAGTGCAGTCGGTCTGCCAGTTGAAAGTGGTGGCGGCCGGGCTCGGACCTGTGTAGGGTAGGGTAGAAGCGCTCAATGTGGCACAAGGCGGGAAAGGACAGCCACTTGTTGCATCGCTGAACCCAGCTCCGAACTGACTGCCAGCAGCGGTGTAGGACAACACATCGCCAGCATCGGGGTCATTGCCACCCATGCTGAAGCTGACAAGATCACCTGCTTGAACGGTTATATCGTAACCACTCGCCCCAACTGGGGAGGCCCATAACGGTGGGCTGAGTGTTGGAGCAGAGTTATTGCCAGCACAGGCCACCAATTGAACAAAAATCTCCCGCACCGTTTCGGCAACTGGCAGGCCACATCGCCAACTGGTCACTTTGAGCCCCACGACATAACGGCCCTGGACGTTGCTTGGTGCGGTGTAGGTTATATCGCCAGTTGCTGGGTCGAGGCTCACAGCCGAAGGCCCGGGAAGCGGGGCGGTGGCATTGAATCCCGCGTTGTAGGTGAGCGGAACAGCATTCTCGCCAAACAACTGAACAAGTTCATAAGTGACATCATCGCCATCAGGGTCCGAAGCTCCCTGGGCATATCGCATTGAAGCGCCCGAGCATACGTTGATGTCAGGTTTCTCTGAGAATCGTGGAGCTGAATCAAAACAAGTAGCCATACTCTGTCCGTTAGGGCTGTACATCGTAGCCCTGAAGTACATGTTGGCTGAGGTGGGGTCCACCACATTGTCGATGTTGGTGCGGCAGCAGGCGTTGAAGATCACCTGATAACCGGTGGCTGGAGGGGTTCCGTTAAGCTGAACTGGCGCTGTGCCGAGAATGAACTCCTCGCGACCGAACTGGCCTGGATTGTTGGCGCAATCAAATCCGCAACCTGCAGGCGTAATATCAGTGTTGGACACCAGTGTGAGTGGTAGCCCGAGGATGTCGTTGGCTGTGGGGTAACCGACAATCTGTATCTGCGCATTCGATGGTATTGGCGACACGAACGTGTTGCAATCACGAACGAATTTGAGGTAGAAGATGAACTTCCCGGCATCGGGTCCCGAAGTGATGCAATCCCAATAGATCTCGCCACCAACAATGTGTGTGGCCAAGGTGCGCAACGGGCTCATATTCAGCCCGAAGAGCAGCATTAGAAGAAAAGGGCGCATCAGACGCTTCAACACAGGCACAGCCTACAAATTTAACTCCGGAGCAGCCTCTTTTGGGCCGCTCTACCTGAATAACGTAGAGGTGTACGTTCAGTTGCCCATATTTCCACGTTTCCCAGCCGTCACCACGGTCATGTCGCTGGGGTCAAGGTACACTTGAGCCAATGCCAGGAGGCGCTCAGATGTCACCTCCCAAAGCCTGTCGATATAGCGCCTGTGATGGTCGGCAGTCAGTCCATGACGATGGTACATGCGCCATTTATCGGCCAAGGCAAAGGGCCCGTCCACACCGTTCAATGCGCGGCCTATCAGGTAGTTGCGTACAAGGTCAAGTTCAGCAGCGGGTATGGGTTCCGTTCGAAGCCGGGCCACCTCTGCCCATATCTCGTTCAGTGCTACATCGCACACCTCGGCCCCCACTTCGGTGCCGATCATCAGGTGCCCGGTGCTTGAAAAGGCCTGCAGCGAAGCATTCACGCCATAGGTGAAACCCTTGTCCTCGCGCAGGTTATTCATCAACCGCGACCCGAAATGCCCGCCAAGCACTGTCGTCAATATGCTCATGTCGATGAAGTCCGGATGGTCGCGGGTGAAGAGCACACGGCCCACCCTGATAGCATTCTGCACCGCACCGTCCTTCTCCACATGCAACACTTGGCGGCCTCGCCCGCTTGCTGTCGGCATTCGGAGTTCCTTTTTCCCTTGGGATGGAAGAATAGTCAACGCATCAACTATGGTTCGCAGCCTTGCATCATTCACATTACCCGCCACCATGACACTTTTCAGACCTCCAAGAATGTGTTCAGAGTGGTGATTGAGCAACATTTTGCGGTCCAATGTGCCGTAATCGGCCTCGGTGGCAATCCTTCCATAAGGGTGCTCAGAGCCGTAAAGAGCTTCGGCAAAGGTGGTTCTTGCCAGATGAGCCACTTTCTGGCGATTCACCATCAACTCCTGGAAGCCGTTGTTACGCGCAATATCAAGTTCCTTATCGGGGAAATCGGAGGATGCGAACACCTCGGTGAGCACCGGAAGCAGCGTGGGGAGGTGACGGCCCAAGCATGTGAGCGTAAGCAGACATTCGTCCTGATCGGCCTCGGCATGCAGTGTGGCACCGTAATGCTCAACCTGGGCAGCTATCTGTGCGGCAGTCATACCAGGAGTGCCTTCGGTGAGCATCTTGGCGGTGTACGATGCCACCAGACTCCTTGTGGCCTGTGACGCACCGCCTCTGGTTATCAGTTCTATACGCACCACATCCTGTGTGCTCGCATCTATCACATGCACAGGCAGGCCATGGCCTGTGTGCAAAGTGGTAGGTTCGGGTAGCGGAACCTCCTTTATGGCATGGGCCTCGGGGGCCAGTGTCCTGTCCATCGTCATCATCTTCATGCTTTACTGATGTACACGAGGGTCGAGGAATTCTCGGGCCTTAGCACCTCGCGCGCCAGACGCTGTATATCGGCCACCGACACTGCGCGGTACTCATCCAACTCAGTATTTATTCGCGCAGCATCGCCCAGAAGTTCATGGTAAGCGAGAGCTATAGAGCGGTTGAGCAGGTTCATCTGCCCGAATTCGTGGGCCGCCTCAGCCTGATTCTTCACCTTTTCAAGCTCAGACTCCTCAAGAGCATTTTCGCGAAGGGCATCCAGTTCTTTCCAGATCGCGGCCTCGGCCACGGCTCTGTCTGTGCCTTTTGCAATGTGCCCCATCACCGTGAGCAGGCTCGGGTCGCGCTCACCCATTACAAAGGCATGTATCTCACTGAAACACTGCTGTTCCTTGACCAACCGTTGGTACAATCTTGATGAGCTACCCTTGCCCAGTATGTCAGAGATGAGGTCAGTGGCGGCATAGTCTGTATGAGCACGGCCGCAGTTGTGGAACGACAGGTAGATGGCATCCTGTGGCACAGGACGTTCCACTTCAAGCCTGCGCGGTGCGGCCTGGATCGGTTCCTGCGGCAGGCTACGAGCGGGAGGTGTCGGTCTTTCTATCGGCCCGAACCACTTGGTTGCCAAGCGCTCCACCTCATCATGCTTCACAGGCCCCGACACGACCATGATTGCGTTGCCCGGGGCATAATGCGCAAAGAAGAAGTCCTTCACCTCTTGCATGGTGGCCTCGGCAATGTGGCTTATCTCCTTGCCGATGGTGCTCCATGAATACGGATGTGCGGTGTATGCCAAGGGGCGCATCAGCAGCCAGGCATCGCCATAGGGTTGGTTCAGATAACGCTGACGGAACTCCTCAATCACCACACTGCGCTGCACTTCAAGGCTTTTCTCGGTGAATGCGAGGCTGAGCATCCTATCGCTCTCGAGCCAGAATCCGGTCTCGAGATTCTGCACCGGCAGGGTGAGATAGTAGTTCGTGATATCGGAACTTGTGAAGGCGTTGTTGCTGCCGCCCACGCGCTGCAGCGGTTCATCATAGCTCGGAATATTCACTGAACCACCGAACATGAGATGCTCGAAAAGATGAGCGAACCCGGTGCGCTCCGGCCGCTCATCGCGCGAGCCCACATCGTACATGATGTTGATACAAGCCAACGGGGTCGAATCATCCGGATGTACAATGACCCTCAGCCCGTTGGACAAAGTGAATCTGCTGAAGCCTACCTGCGCCATGTGGTTGCAATGATAGGCTGTGGTGCGCTGAGTCAGCCATCAATTCAACGATGCCAGTTCGGTCTCCAATCCACCGCGTGTGGTGGGTGTCAGGCGCATCTGGAGCCGTGCTCCGGGCTTCACATCGGTAGGGACCACGGCCATGTAAGGATTGCCGTCCATGATGCTGTAGCCTACCAGCCTCACTTTGCGGCCCACCGGCACCCCGCTGAATGTGACTTGCCCTGTTCGCGGGTCATAGCGGCCTGCCATTACGCTCTTGATATCATCAAAGACCATTCGCACCGTTGGGTGCATTGCCGTGTCAACGTTCACTGCCAGTTCGGTGGTGTTGGGTTCATCCACAAAACGGTCGCAGTTTATCCAGCCCAGTTCACCGCTCTTCATGATGTAGGCATCGGCCTCCGCTTGGAATTTTTCCTGTGCTTCCAAATTGGCCATCACCTTCCGGTCGCTCTCCCATTTGGCGATTCGCGCCTCATATTCCTCCTTGGATATCTGCTTACCGTTGAGGTAGAATTCTTCGCGGTATGTGGTAGTGCCAGTATAGCGCGGCACCCAGTCAAACCGGCCGTTGCGGTCGGTGCGACCCACGAAAGTCTCCATCGGTTCCCCATCTTCCTCTTTTGCGAATCGAACCTCAAACTCCTTGCCCTGTGCTACGCGTGCTTGACGGCCATCGGTGAATGCTTCGAGCAGCACGGTGCCGGCTGTCTCCAACATGCGCCCTCCGCTCTGGGTGTGCAGGTCGGCCTGAATGATGGTGCCTTGGCCGTAGACTTCTGTAAGTTCAATCTGCATCTGTGGTGGCACCTGCCCGTTCGCAGCACAAAGGGTCTTGGCCGGGATGTGTATGACAGTGCCCTGCTCTCCGGTTATCAGGTTGTCCTTGCGCGGATCGATCTCAAAGAACTGAACGGGCAAAGGCATGTATTCGCTCAGGGTGGCGAATTCAGGCATGCGGCTCGTCTTGCTCACCACAACCTCCAGTACCAGTTCGGTGGGCACAGTTCGGGCCGAGAGATCCACTATCTCTATCTGTTCATCGGTCGCACCCAGATCGGTAAGAAGTTTGGCTATGTTGGTGGCTCTGCCCGTGGTTATCATGTTGCGTTCGGGCAGGCCGTGGGCATTGCTGATGGGGCCTTCGATGCCGAAACGCACTTTCTTCCCTTTAGGCAGTTGGGCATAGACACTCTCAACAACACGCGCTGTGCTACCTGTCAGTTCCTTGCTGTTCCAGGCAAAGAACACGTTGTGTCGCGGAATGGGATGTTGTCCCAGGGTCTGGCCAATGGTGCAGGTCAGGATCAGGATGGATGCTGCAATGGTTCTCATGGCATTCGGGTTTTGATGGTGTTCCAACGCGGCCTGTGCCCGATCATTGTGCGATTTTCACAGCCACCGTACATGCGCCTTTTTCTCTTATTCATGTTGATGAGTACCTGCCTGACGGCAATGGCTCAGCGAACGACATTCCGCGATGAGGTGCATGCCCCAGCACCCGACTATACTGACAAGGCCAACTGGAGCGCTCTGCCGTTCCGCACCGATGCAGCCGACCATCTGCCAAAGAGTGAGGTTTGGGTGAACGACTCGCTCAAAGAGGTCGATGTGTTTTACGTCTATCCTACGCTGTACAGCCGTGGATCTCGTTGGAATGCCGATGTGCGTTGGAAAAAACTCAACCGTAAGATTGATAACTGGCCAGTGCGGATGCAGGCAAGTGTGTTCAACGCATCATGCAGGGTGTACGCCCCTCGATACCGGCAAGCTGTAGTCAGCGTTTTCTACAGCCCAAGTGACGATGGCGATCTGGCCCTTGATTTCGCTTATCAGGATGTGCGAAGAGCGTTCCTCTATTACTTGGAGCACTACAACCAAGGGCGGCCGTTCATCATAGCCGGGCACAGTCAGGGCACAGCTCACACCCGCAGGCTTCTGGCCGAGTTCATCGATACTACCCAACTGAGGCAGCGCATGGTGGCGGCATACGTGATCGGGCTGCGTGTCAGCACCGATATGTATCAGGTGCTGCGCCCATGTCCCGATGCCACAGCAACAAACTGCTACATCACATGGATGTGCTACCGCGAAGGACACATCCCCACCGGGCAGTTCCATATCGGGGCAGAGAGTATCAACCCCATCACCTGGCGACCTGATACCACGGCCACTTTGCAAGGGCCGGGAATGGGTAGCGTGGTCATGTCATTAGGTAATGTTTGGCCAGGTGCCACCCGCGCCCGCACGGTGCAGACTCCAGACGGTCGCCTTCTCTGGGTAGGCACCAAGGCCCCATGGTTCCGCAATTGGGACAATCTCCACGTGGCCGACTATGGCCTTTTTTATATGGATATCAGGGCCAATGTGAAAGAACGCGTGGCGGCATATTGGCGAAGATGAGATCATGCCCCGCTACTTTCGCGACCAATAAAAAAACCACTCCCTCAACCATGACCTACGAGAATCTCCTTATCGAACAGCGAGGCAAAGTGCTCATCATCACTCTGAACAGACCTGAGAAGATGAATGCCCTGAGCCAAGGGCTGCTGAGCGACCTGCGCCATGCGGTGAACAGTGCCATTGCCGATGCCACGGTGGCCGGTGTGGTGCTCACCGGATCGGGCGAGAAGGCATTCGTGGCCGGGGCCGACATAAGTGAATTTCAAGGGTTGGATGCTGCTGAAGGGCGCAAGCTGGCCGCCAACGGACAGCAGATATTCAACACCATTGAGCGTAGCCCTAAACCATTCATCGCTGCGGTGAACGGTTTCGCCCTTGGCGGAGGATGCGAACTTGCAATGGCCTGCCACTTACGTGTGGCCACCCCTGCTGCGCGTTTCGGTCAGCCAGAGGTGAACCTGGGCCTGATCCCAGGCTACGGTGGCACACAGCGGTTGGTGCAATTGATAGGCAAAGGCAAAGCACTTGAGCTGCTTATGACGGCCGATATGTTGGGGGCCGATGACGCACTGCGCCTCGGTCTGGTCAATCATGTGGTGGAGAAGGACGCCCTTTTGGCCAAGTGCGAGGAGATCCTGAACAAAGTGGCTTCAAAGGCTCCTGTGGCCATCGATAAAGTGATAGCCTGCGTCAATGCCCTATACACCGATGGTGTGGACGGATTTGAATTTGAGGTCGACCGATTCAGTGAATGCTGCGCAACTGAGGACTTTGTGGAAGGTGCCAGCGCGTTCATGCAGAAACGCAAAGCCGAGTTCAAAGGGCGCTGAGCCCTGAACTGATCACCAGAAATAGATCAGGATATTGAGGACGATCAATATCACAGCCAATACGATCATCACCGTATTGCGCATCTTGGCCCGATGTCTATGCTTGAGATCTTGATCCATTCGATTGGGGGGTGCGAATCTATGAATATGCTCTTTGACATGAACATGACGTTTTAGCCGAGGTCACGTTTCTTAAGGCATTTATAATGAGGCTCCGAAATTCAATCCTTTATCTTTCAATCCTTTCAGCACGTGTGGCAGGGCTTTTTCCAGCCGTGGCCATGCCTTTTGAGAATCGTGGAAAACGATGATACTCCCTGGCCGCACGTTGTCCAATACATTCCTCACGCATCGTTCAGGGGTACACTTCGCATCAAAGTCGGCCGATAGCACATCCCACATCACAACACGCGAGCTGGCCGCAATGTTCCGGTATTGGGCTGGAGTGATGCGTCCGTATGGTGGCCTGAACAGTTTTGCACCTGTCAGTTCCGCGCAACGCCTGTACTCGTCCATGTAGGCATCTACCGAGGTCAGCCAACCATCAGGGTGGGTCATGGTATGGTTCCCCACACCGTGGCCCTCCTTGCGCATGCGCTCCATCACCTCTGGAAATCGCTGCACACGGCTGCCCACCACGAAAAATGTGGCTTTGGCCCCGTGTTCGCTCAGCAGATCGAGCACCCACGGGGTTATCTCGGGGTGCGGGCCGTCATCAAACGTCAGGTAAACCGAATCCTCCGTTCCGAGCATACGGTACAGGGCGCCCGGAAAGAGCGCCCTGTATATGAAAGGTGGCCGTAGAGTGTACATGGGGCCTGTTCAATTGGCCCAAAGGCTCAGAGTGCGTCCTGCATGTACTGGTCCATGGCAGCCTCCAGCTCCTTTTTCAGGTCCTCCTGCTTGTATTCTTCGGCATAGCGCAGCATGCTCACCAGCACCGAATTTGAAATGCGCAGGTCCTGTTCCACGCTATTGGCATCCTTGCCTTTGAACTTCGAATAGTACTTCAGATCATCGAGGTAAACGTCTACGATCTGCCTCGCCAGCTTATTGCCTTTCTCGAATTCCCCGGTCTTGTAGTACACCTCCACCAGGCCCAAAGAGGCGAAGCTCTGTGGGATGCTCTCATGCGGCATGATCTCGAGGCAATGGTCGGCTGTGCGCAGCGCCTTCTCTTTCTGACCCTTGCTGAGCAGCACAGTGGCCAAGCGGGCAAACATGCTCCGGTAGTTGAGGCTCATCCGCATGGTCTCGGTGCCGTGGTACACTTCGGGCTTGTGCATGTTGCCCCACTTGAACTTCTCAACCATGTTGGTGAACATGGCCTCGGTGTTCACATCACCGGTGCGGCCATCGCGATCGGCTTTTTCGAGGGGGACGAGGCGATAGGCTAAACCATCAACCTGGAAGTATTTCTCAAGCCCTAAGTAGTTGTCGCCACCCACGGTAACAGCAAAGTACACCGGACGCACCCAGTTATTGTTAGCCAGGATATCGAGCACCATGAGGTGATTGCGGGTGATGGTGCTGCTGGGCAGGCGCCATACCATCTCCTTCACCAGCCTACCGGTATCTGCCACTGCGATGGTGCCAGTCTTGAGCACCTGAGCCGAATCAACGGTCATTTTGATGTTGCGGGTAGGCAGATAGCTGAAATCACCGATGCGGGTCTGGAGTTTGTAGCGCGGGTCATCGTTTGACACAAAGGCCATCAGGCGCTTCAGTTCCACCGCCTTATCACCCAAAGTGACCTGAAACTGCTGTTCGTAGTAATCCTGTGCCACAGGAATCTGCAGGCGGTTGTCGCCTTGCAACTGATCACTCTTGATAGAGAATGGCAACGGAGCGGCATCATATGCCTGCCTGCGCATCTGATCGATGTACCACCCTGTATTGAACAGACTCAGGTTCACAACGCGCACATCGGTACGCACGCCTTCCACCTCCTGCGCATACCACAATGGGAAGGTGTCATTATCGCCATTGGTGAAGAGGATGGCATTCGGAGCACACGATTCGAGGTAGTTCACAGCTATGTCGCGGGCGGCATATCGGTCCGAACGGTCGTGGTCGTCCCAACCCTCCTTGGCCATGACACCCGGAACGATGAGGCACATCAGCGTGGCAGCAGCGGCCGATACTGTACGCGGAGCGACTTTGGCAATGGCATCGAAGATCGAGAGCACACCCAGCCCGATCCAGAAGGCAAAGGCATAGAACGAACCCACATAGGCGTAGTCACGCTCGCGGGGCTGAATGGGGTACTGATTGAGATAAAGGACAATGGCTATGCCGGTGATGAAGAACAGGAACCCAACGAGGAACGCCCCTTGGCGGTCGCGCAGGTACTGGTAGCTGAGGCCGATGATGCCCAACAGCAAAGGCAATAGGAAGAACTTGTTGTGGGCCTTGTTGGTGGCAAGGCTGATAGGCAAGTCGGTCTGTGGGCCCAGACGCATCTCGTCCAACGGCTTGATGCCGCTCAACCAGTTGCCGTGGTTGATCTCGCCATGGCCCTGGATATCATTCTGGCGCCCAGCGAAATTCCACATGAAGTAGCGCCAGTACATGAACCCGAGCTGGTACTTGAAAAGGAAGGTCATGTTCTCTCCGAACGATGGTTTCACCTTGCCACCCTTGGCACCCGACCAGGTCTTGTACTCATCCTCGTGCTGTGGCTGGTTGCTGTACATACGGGGCAAGAAACCGCTCATCTTGGGGTCGTATACCGGTATGGTCTTGTAGCCGGCCTCCTCATACTTCTTCTCGCCCTTATAGTACATCATTGCACCGTCCTTATGGTCGGTCACCTCGGCATTGAAGTAATGACCCATGAGCAATGGGCGATCGCCATACTGCTCGCGGTTCAGGTACGAGTGCAGTGCGAAGGCATTGTCAGGGTTGCTCTCGTCCATGGGTGGATTCGCCAAAGAGCGGATCACCGTCAATCCATAGCACGAGTAGCCGATCATGATCACCGTTACGCACAGCAATGCCGTGTTGGCGGCCACCATTCCCTTCTTGCGCGTGTACCACAGGCCACCGATTATGGCAAGGGTCAGCAGCATCAGGTATACGAGGAAACCCGAGTTGAATGGCAGCCCGAAACTGTTCACGAACACCAGTTCAAACTCCGATGCCATCCAAGCCACACCTGGGATGATACCGTACTGAACCACTCCGATGATCAGGCCGCCCATCATCAGCGTGATGAACATGCCCGAAGTGGTGGCCTCGTACTTACGGAAATAGTAAACGAAGGTCATGACCGGAATCACAAGCAGGTTGAGCAAGTGCACCCCGATACTCATGCCCATCAGCAGGGCGATGAGCACGATCCAACGGTCGGCATGGGGCTCATCGGCCACATTCTCCCATTTAAGCATGGCCCAGAACACCATGGCCGTGAACATGCTACTCATGGCATACACCTCGCCTTCAACGGCCGAGAACCAGAACGAATCTGAGAACGTGTAGGCTAACGCGCCCACTGCACCTGCACCCATCACAGCCAGTACGCTGCCCATGTCGATGTCGCGGCCATCCTTCAGGTAGATGCGCCTGCCGAAGTGCGTGATGCTCCAGAAAAGGAACAATATGGTGAATGCGCTGGCCAGTGCCGACATGGTATTGACCCAACGGGCCACCTGTGTCGGGTCATCGCCAGCAAAGAGCGCGAACACCCGCGCTATCATCTGGAACATGGGTGCCCCGGGTTCGTGGCCCACCATCAGTTTGTACGAGGCCGATATGTACTCACCGCAGTCCCACCAGCTGGCGGTAGGCTCAATGGTGCTCACGTATACATATGAGGCGATCAGGAAAATGATCCAGCCCGTGATGTTGTTGACTTTGTTGAACAATGACATGCTTGCGCTTTTTCTAAGGAAGGGCCGAAATTAGGAAAGTTGCCCATCGCACCTCGGACTTTGACATTCTATAACACCTTGACCCCAGAAACAGCGAGGGCGCCACGGTTTCCCGCAGCGCCCTCGCAAGCTCATTCCCTATTTATCAGGCAGGTACCACGGTCGCGTTCGGGTAGCGTGCCAGCCAGTTCTCAAGGGCATTCATGGTGCGCACAATGATGGTGGTGCGCGAATCCAACTTCAGTTTCACTTTGGCGGCAGGGCCGGTGAACAGCTTTTTCAGATCTTCTTTCTTCATGGCTCAGGTTGTTTGCGATTTACGCTTCTAATAACCCTGCCATGAGGCAAGTTGTTCGGTGAAAGAATGTTAAACGATCCTCATACCCCTATGGGCATGCGGAGCTTCTCGAGGTTGAGCAGTTCCTGCAACGACATGCTGCTGATCAGTCTCATCTCGTGCGCAAAACGCTTCTCGGCTGCTGTCAGTTTGGGGGCGCGGTGGTGCTGTTCCATTTTCGTATCGGTTTTCATGTCTGGTGCGTGTTGAGGGTTGCTTAACGCTATGCCGTCTCGCAGGTTTCCATGTATCGATGAACGACATGTGCCCCATGCCGCACCCGCTGTTCGGGCTACTTTCGCGCGGCTATGAAACGGGTGCTCATCGTCAGCTATTCACAGACCGGACAGTTGCACCGCATTATCGACAGCCTTGCTGCGCCCCTTACCGAGGCGGGCATCGAGGTCGAACATCTTGTCATAGAACCGGAGGTGGCATACCCGTTCCCGTGGGGCAGGGTTACATTCTTCAACGAATTCCCCGAGAGCGTCTTCAACATTCCCACTGAGCTCAAGCCTTTTGGCACCGCCCATCAGCGCTACGACCTCATCATCTTGGGCTACACCGTGTGGTACCTCAACCCCAGCATCCCCATCAGCTCGTTCCTGCAGAGCACTCAGGGTGCCGATATTTTGAAGGATACACCCGTGCTCACAGTGATAGGCGCTCGCAACATGTGGGTGTTGGCGCAGCAGAAAGTGCGGAGCATGGTGGCACGCTGTGGCGGCCATGTGGTTGCCAATATCGCCCTGGTCGATCGCAACCCCAACCTGGTCAGCATAATCACAGTCATACGTTGGATGTTCTGGGGCAGGCGCGATGCCACAACCATTTTGCCCAAGGGCGGAATCCTGGACGAGGATATCCGCGATGCCGCACGTTTCGGGCCTGTAGTGGCTCAGGCGGTGCTGCAAGGCGATCTTTCCCGACTCAATGAGTCGCTGCTGGCCAAAGGGTCGGCCACCATCTCGCCCAGCCTGCTCATCTTGGAGCAACGCGCCACAAAGCTCTTCGCCATGTACGGCAGGTTCATCATTTCAAAAGGAGGCCACGATGATCCGGCCCGTCTGGGCCGGGTAAACCTGCTGAGTGTGCTCCTGCCCATCGGGGCCTTCATACTCTCGCCCATCACAACCCTGAGTACCGCCATTGTCAGCCTCTTGCGCAAGCGCAGCCTTCAGGCCGAGTGCAAGGAGTTATTGAGGTACTGACGGTACCTTTGCCCCACATGCAAAGAGTGTGGCACCCAGCCCGCACCAAGCTGTGAGCGCTGCGCTCGGGCGAGCGTCTTTCGCTCGGCCGGGTTATTCGGTGGGCTCCAGCCCACCCATACGCCAGTCCTCTCAAGGATTCCATACATCAAAGGTGGGCAAATTCTGTAAGTGCCCACATCTGTAGTATTGCCTCTCTCAGCCGTTCATTGTCCGTTCGTTCAATGCCGCACGGTGGCACATATGTTCTGGCACAGCGTGCAGCGCAGAGGCCGAGGTGGCCATATCGTGGTGAAGGCTCACAGAGTATTCTGACAGAGTTGAATCTTCATTTTACTGACCGCAGGGCCTATCTGTCCTCTCTGATACCGTGTCCGACTGCTGGGAATCTGAATCCAAGAGCATTAATGCGCCTTCAAGGAGCAAAAACAGAACATCACGGAGCAAAAAACGAAGATCGAAGAGCAAAAAACGAACATTCAGGAGCAATAATCGAACCTCCAGGAGAAATAATCGAACCTCCAGGAGAAATAATCTAACATCAGGGGGAAACAATCGAACACCGCTCCTGCAACTGTGTATGTCCCCGCGGCCCACAATGCCGCTTGGCCGCCATTGAGGGGCACACGGTACCTTTGCCACACATGCAAAGAGTGTGGCTCATACCGAGGCTCCTGTGGCGCGGGGTGTTCTTCTCCAACACCCTGCTCACGTTCTTCCTGCTGGCCCCGGTGTTCTATACCACCGTATTCAACGAGCGCACGTTCAAGGTGGCGTTCTTCTTCAAGCGGGTGTGGGCCTACCTCATGACCGTGCCTTTGGGCATCATCACCTTGGTAGATAAGGACGAGGACTGGCCCGAGGGTGCGTTCCTCATCACTCCCAACCATACCTCGTACCTCGACATCATGGTGTCGTACATCGCTTTCCCTAAGTACTTCCACTACATGGGCAAGGCCGAGCTCAGCAACTGGTGGTTCTTCAACATCTTTTTCAAGAAGATGAACATCAGCATCGACCGCGAGAGCATGAGGCGCAGCTATGGTGCCTACCAGCGCGCGGCCGATGATGTGGCCAAGGGCATACCCATTGCGGTGTTCCCCGAGGCCATGATCCCACGGGACACTCCAAAGCTCAAGACCTTCAAGAACGCACCGTTCCGTTTTGCCATCGAGCAGCAGATACCTGTAATGCCGGTCACGTTCAAGAACAACTGGAACATATTGCCTGCCGATCCGAATCATTGGACAGGCGGCCGCCCGGGCCTTGCCAAAGTGAGGCTGCACAAGGCCGTGAGCACCGAAGGACTTACACTTGACGATGTGGACACCCTGCGCCAACGCGTGCAGCAGGTCATACAGGACGAATTGGACAGAGATGGAGATAACTGACGAACTGGTGCAGCGTGTGGCCCACTTGGCCCGCCTCAGCTTCAATGCAGAAGAACTGCCCCGCATGAGGCAGGACATGCAACGCATGATCGCGTTTGTCGATAAGCTGAACGAATTGGACACCACAGGCGTGGAGCCCCTCATTTATATGAGTGCCGAGACCAACGTGCTGCGCGATGATGTCGAGGCCAATACCCTCACACAGGAGGAGGCCCTTGCCAATGCCCCGAGCCGCGACAGCGACTACTTCAAAGTGCCCAAGGTGTTGCGCAACCCCATGGACGAGGGCTGATCACGCCCTTCTCAGTTCCGCTCCATTTTGAAATCCTGCACCGTGGTGCGGGTCTGACCATCGGCCCCTAGGGGTACCTCCACGGTCTGTTTCACTTCTTTGTATGAGGCTGAGGTGATGCGCACCTGATACGACTTTCCGCCCGGCAGAGCCAGGAAGTACTCCCCGTCCTCATCGCACTGCACCGCATTCACTTCCTGCCCGTTCTCGCTCACGGTCAAGGTGGCGCGTACGCCTTGCTTATCCGCGTTCGTCACAGCGCCTTTCAGCAGCATCATGCCTGCACCTTTCTCCTTGAGCAGGCCATCGCTCAGCACATCGTAGGCGCTCATGTCCACAGATAGGATATCCATACGGCCATTCTCACCCTTGGTGCAGTAGAATGCGGTACGGCCATCGGTGCTCAGGGTGAAATCGAATTCATCGCCCGGGGTGTTTATCGGGTAACCCAGGTTCTCCGGTGCCGACCATGACCCATCTTTCTGCCTCACGCTCTTGAAAATGTCGTAGCCGCCCATGTTGCGGTGGCCTTGGCTGCTGAAGAAAAGGGTCTTTCCATCGGGATGGATGAATACGCTCTTCTCGTCCTCAATGGTGTTTATGCCTTTCAGGTTCATCGGCTTGCCCCAGCCATCGCCCTCCTTGATGCTCATGTAGATGTCGCCATTGCCCTGCGCCTTTCCGCCCACGCGCTCACTGGCAAAGTAGATTGCCCGGCCATCGGCAGTCAGGCTGGCGTAGCTGTCCCAATATGTGCTGTTCACAGGCGACTTGAGGGCCACGGGGCTTCCCCATTTCATCTGGGCATGCATGCGGGCCGCATTGGGGTTCTCTTCGGCCTGTGCGTCCTTCACCTCTCGCGTGAGGCGGCATTTGCTTACGAATATGTCGCCCCCGTTCTCGTTGCGGTACAGGAATATCTGCCGCCCATCCGGACTGATGCTCAGGCAGGCATCGTGCCCTGAACCGTTTATACCGCCTTCGGCACGCACGGCAGGGGCCCAACCTCCAATGCTGTCGCTCCAATAGGTGATGTACACATCCTCAAAATGGTCGCCATCGCCCTCGTCCACCTTCACATTCTTGCCCTCGCCCGGTCTGCGCGATGTGAACACCATCAGTTTGCCATCGGCTGTCACACTGGGGTGGTACTCGTGGTATTCCACCGTGTTGATGGCGCTGCTGGCAGGGGCCACCTTCACATTCACCGGGTTATTCATCAGATCGACCGTATTGCGGCAGCGGGCCAGCAGTTCGCTCGCCTTGTCCACGTCATCCTTACCCAGTTTGGGTTGCGCCATGTAGCGGTTCAGGTATTCAATGGCTTTCTGATGCTTCTTCTTGGCACGATAGGCCAGGGCGTAATAGAACTTCACCTCAGGCTCGGCCAACGAGTCGGTCTCGGTGGCGCGGTCCAGATAGGGCAACGACTCATCGGGCTGTTCCAAGGCCAGGTGACACTCGGCCATGCGCACGTTCAGGGTCACATCGGTGCCGTGCTGGGCATACAGCTCTTTGTAGATGCGCAGCGCCCCGCTGTAGTCGCCCTCGTTGTATTTCTTGCGGGCCAGCATCATCTGCACAGGGTCCGGGCCAGCGGCAAGGGCCACAGAGGCCATGAGCACAAGTATGGAGGTAGCTATGTTCCTGATCATGGTCTGGTACGAATGGAAGTGCCGAAGATAACGGCCCTACCACAGACCCGCATGCTGGAAAAGGCGCGCGGCCGTGGGACTTATCACCCCACGGCCGCACCACTTTGTTGAGAATTCGTGGTTCTCAGCTCACACGTTTGATGCTGCAACCTACAGATTTCGTGGTGGCGGGATCGGGCACTTTTCCCTGCTGAGTGGCGTCCATAGCGTCCATCAGGTATTTCTTGGTCACTGCGGCCTTGTCGCGCTCATTGTCGTCAATGGCGCCTTTGTACACCAGCTCCATCTTGCTATTGAAAACGAACACATCGGGGGTTTTCGTAGCTCCGAAAGCATCGGCCAGTTTGTGGTCCGCATCCACCAGGTAAGGGAAATCGGCATAGCCTTTTTCTTTGGCGTGGGCCACCATCTGCTCCATGCTGTCATCGCCCTTGCGCTTGGCCTCGTTGCTATTGATCAGCACGAAACCCATATTGTTCTTCTTGGCATGGGCGTACAACTCGTTGTAGCGGTCTTCCCAAGCAATCACAAACGGGCAGGTGTTGCACGAGAAGATGACCACCATCCCGTTCTTGCCCTTGAGTTGCTGCAAGGTGGCCGTCTTGTTGTTGAGGCCGGTCATGGCTAGGTCTGTGAGCGGGGCCTTGTCGCCCAGCTGCAACGGGGTTACAGGGGCAAGGGCTGTGAGCGAGAGGAGAGCGATGAGGATTGTTTTCATGGTTTGTGTTGATTTCGGATTACTGAGTACGATTCAATTCGAGCGAGGCTATTTGGCGCTATCGGCAACCTTCAGGGCCTTCAATGCCTCGGGAATGTGGTTGGTGGCGCGTAGCTGAGAGTCGTATCTATGTATGATCCGGCCCTCGCGGTCAATGACAAAGGTGACGCGGCCTGGAATGAGGCTGAATAACCCTTGAACGCCCCACTGACGCGCTACCATACCTCCCTTGTCTGTGACAAGTACAAATGGCAAGCGGTGGTGCTCGGCAAAGCGCGTGTGCGATGTCACACTGTCCTGACTTATCCCGATCACTTCGGCACCCGCATCGGTGAAATCCTCATAGCTGTCGCGGAAAGCGCATGCCTGAGCGGTGCAGCCTGCGGTCTCGTCTTTGGGGTAGAAGTACACTACCACGCTTTTCTTGCCGCGGTAATCGGATAGACGGATCACTTGACCGTTCTTATCGCTCAATTCGAAATCCGGGGCCATATCGCCCACCTGAGGTGCTGCCATCTGTGTCTTTTGTTCGCATGCGGAGAATCCACCTATCAGCATCATGATGATAATGACCCACCGCATGGCCCAAAGAACGCAACTCGCATCTTTGTGTTCACCGATGGCCAAACTCAAACTCGACCTTCACGACATATATAACCGCGGCAAGGAGATAGATGCCGAGCTCAACCGCGTCATTGAAGAGGCTGTGCAGAAGCGCATTACTCTTGTCGAGATCATTCCTGGCAAAGGCAGCGGCCAGCTTAAGAAGAAGGTGATTCGATTCCTTGATCAGAAGCACATCAAAGCCAAATACCACCGCATTGAGAAGGACAGTGATAACTTCGGTAGGCTGTTCGTGCATTTCAGGTTCTGACAAAGTCCTTTCTCGAAGCTACTGGAACGTCTTTTAAGTCTTTGGACACTCACTGATGTAGGTAGGTCCGTCATTGATTGCTTGATTCAATTGCTTCTAAGTTGAAAGGCCGCTGAGCTTCGCGACTCATCGCAGGGCTGAGCATTAGACCATCGCATTCAGAGCCATTGCTTAATGATCTTTCCATGATAGTGACCCCGATCATTCTACTCCCATCTTCGTCCCATGGATCTTATTGAGCGCATCAAGGGCGGAATAACAGAGCATTCGCCTACTCAGGTGGTCGTGGATCCTGTGTTGGAGCAGCTCGGAATCAAGCTTTTAATGAAGCGCGATGACCTGATTCATCCGATCGTTTCGGGCAACAAGTGGCGCAAATTGCGATACAACTTGACGGCTGCACTGCGGGCCGACCACCATACCCTGCTCACTTTCGGTGGTGCATTCAGCAACCACATCGTGGCAACAGCCTTCGCTGCCAAAGGCTCAGGCCTCGATAGCATAGGGATAATTCGTGGTGAGGACGATGCTGAAAACCCGACTCTCAAGGCCGCCCGAGAGTTGGGTATGGAGTTGGTCTTCATCAGCCGCGAGGAATACCGCCAAAAGGATGAGGAGTCGTTCATTCAAGCGCTGAGGCAAAGACATGGCAGATTCCATCTGGTACCCGAGGGCGGTGCCAATGCCGATGGGGTGCGAGGCTGTGCCGAGATACTGCGCGAGGTGGATCAAGACTTCGACATAGTATGCTGTGCATGTGGCACGGGTACCACATTGGCTGGCATCGGCCTTGGACTTCAGCGCGGCCAGAAGGCGTTGGGATTCCCTGCACTGAAAGGAGCCGAACCATTGGTGGATGAAGTGAAGCGACTTATGGATGTCAGTGGCCTGCGCACCGCAACAGGGCGCGAGGTTGGACCAGACCAGCTGTCACTTAACTGCGAGTTCCATTTCGGGGGATATGCTAAGATTGACCGTGAACTACTGCGTTTCATCGAGGGCTTCAAAGAGCGCACAGGCGTTGGCCTCGACCCGGTTTATTCCGGAAAGATGATGTACGGCATCTGCGCCATGGCAGCCGATGGCCGTATTGCGCGGGGTACTACCGTGCTGGGCATCCACACAGGCGGTATGCAGGGCTGGCTGGGTATGCGCCACCGCGGCCTGTTGCCCCCCGACTTCAACACACCAGTGTGAAAAACACAGGCCCCATGCAGGTACCTGCCTGAATGGCATTGGGGCAGCTTTGTACTTATGATGCAAAGGACCGCAATGCTCCTTCTGTGGGCGGCTGTTGCCATGGCTGCCCAATCGCAGCCCGAAGCGCCAGTGGAGCGCATTACCAAGGCCGAGTACATTGACACTTACGCTCCGCACGCGGTGGCAGAGATGCTGCGCAGCGGGGTCCCAGCCAGCATCACATTGGCCCAGGGAATGCTCGAGAGCGGAGATGGCAACAGCAATCTGGCGCTCAAAGCCAAGAATCATTTCGGGATAAAATGCCATGGCATGTGGGAAGGTCGCACCTACCACATGGACGATGATGCCAAGAACGAATGCTTCAGAGCGTACGATGATGTGTTGGACAGCTATCGCGACCACAGCGAGTTCCTCCGTACCAGAGAGCGCTATGCCTTTCTCTTTGAGTTGAAGAGGGATGATTACAAAGGATGGGCCCACGGACTGAAGAAGGCCGGATATGCAACCAATCCGAAGTATCCCGAGCTGCTCATCAAGATGATCGAGGAGCAGGACCTTGCGAAATACGACCACATGAAGGAGCCGCCTAAGAGCAAGGGAGGCAAGGCACCGAGAGTGGAGGCACCTGTGGCTGCCAAAGGGCCTAAGGAGCACGCAAAAGGAACGGACGAGGCGGTGGTGACTACACTGGGCCGACAGATGTACCTGCGCAATAACATCCGCTGTGTGCGCGTGCAGGCTGGCGATGACCTCGATAAGCTGGAACGCGTGCTCGATGTGCGCAAATGGCAACTACGCAAATACAACGACCTGACGGGCAGCGAGAAGTTGGACGAGGGTGATATCCTCTACATTCAGCCCAAAAGGACTCGCAACCCACGCTATGAGTACCACATGGTGGCGAAAGGGGAAGACCTGCGCTGGATATCGCACGAATACGGTGTGAAGATGAGCAAGCTGCGCAAGTACAACAGCCTTGCCGAGGGCGAGGAACCGAAGCCGGGAACCAAGTTCTGGTTGCGTAGACCTAAGAAGCGCTGATTCCTGGACCTTGATTAGGCCCGTTGGCCGATCCAATCCGCGATGGATGCTATGACCTGAGCCTTTTCAGGTTCGTTGTGGCATTCGTGATAGAAGCCGTCCCACGACCGCCAGGTCACATCGCCCTTAGCAAGGTCTGAGAACTGTCGCGAAGCATCGTGAGAGGTCAAGCGATCGGCCGAGCCGTGGAAGATGTACAGCGGCTTTTTCAGATCGGCCGCATGTGCAAGTGCCCAAAGGCCTGCCTCGTACGTGCCTAGGAAGAAGCTGCCCGAGATGCGGTCGTGTACCAAAGGGTCTTTGATATAGGCATCGACCACTGCCTTGTCCCGGCTTATGGCCGTTGCATCAAGTTTGGTTCCTTGCACGAATCCGGGAAGGATGTTGCGGAAGATCCCAGCCAATGTCACTTCGAATTTGGGCGGATCGAAGGCCAACCGCAACCATGGGCTGGAGGCTACCACCCCCGCCACATCTGAATTCTTACGTAAAACATGATTCAGCACAACATTGCCGCCCATGCTGTGCCCGTATAGGAACACTTTGCTGCCCTGAGAAACGGTGCGGGCGTGGGCCAGCAACATGTCCACATCGCTCAGAAGCTGGTCGTAATCGGGTGTGTGCCCCCGTTTGCCACCCGATCTTCCATGTCCGCGATGATCGAACGCCACCACAGAGATCCCCGCGGCATTGAGCCCAACAGCCACATGGGCATATCGTGCCGCATGCTCGCCCATGCCATGCACCAGTGCCACGGTGGCCTTGGGCGCTTCCACGGTCCATTCGTTCACATGGAGAGCGGTGCCGTCTGTGGCTTGCAGGTCGAGTTCGCGGTGTGCCATCGGAGAATTGGTTTCGGTCAAAGTTAAATGCATCATGCCACCCCGCTGCCGCTCTGCACGGCCACATCGGGACGGACAAATACCAGCTTGCCATCGGCATCCTCGGCCATCAGCACCATGCCTTGGCTCGAAATGCCTTTCAGGTCGCGCGGAGCGAGGTTGACCAGCACGCATACCTGCCGGCCCACTACTTCTTCAGGAGCATAATGCTCCGCGATTCCCGATACAATGGTTCGGGTGTCGATGCCCGTATCGACCGTGAGTTTGAGGAGTTTTTTGGTCTTGGGAACCCGCTCAGCCTCCAGTATGGTGGCAATGCGGATGTCCATTCTCTGGAAATCCTCAAAAGCGATGGTTGGCTTCTGTGGCTCAACTGCTTTGGTCACAGCCTGTGCCGAGGCATGGAGTTTCTGCACCTGCGCCTCTACCTGCTCATCGGTGAATGGGGTGAAAAGCAACTCAGCCTGCCCGATGCCATGGCCGCCTTTCAATAGCACAGTGGGCACATTTTTCCATGAATTAATGGCCTCAAGACCTAGCATAGTGGTGAGCTTGGCCGAAGTGTAAGGCAGGTACGGTGCCAGCACATTTCGCAAGTGCGCGGCCACATTCAAAGCAGTTGCAATTACACGGGCGGCATCAGCAGGGTCGGTCTTGATGGTCTTCCAAGGCTCGCTATCGGCCAGATACTTGTTACCGGCACGGGCCACATTCATGGCCTCGGCCAACCCGGTCCGGAAATCAAATTTCTCTAGGCCATCAGCCACTTTGGTGTAGCTGCCCATCAACCCCGATAGGAATTCTTCATCAACCCCATCCGAAGGCACTTTCCCTTCAAAGAACTTGTGAGTGAGTACCACAGCCCTGTTCACGAAATTGCCAAGGATGGCCACCAGTTCGTTGTTGTTGCGGGCCTGATAGTCTTTCCAAGTGAACTCGCTGTCCTTGGTCTCAGGCATGATGCTGGTGAGCACATACCGCATGGTGTCGAGGCGGTCGGGGAATTCGGCCGTGTACTCGTGCAGCCAGATGGCCCAATTACGCGAGGTGCTGAGCTTCTGCCCCTCGAGGTTGAGGAATTCGTTGGCCGGCACATTCTGCGGCAGTATGTAGCTGCCGTGGGTGTGGAGGATGATGGGGAATATGATGCAGTGGAAAACGATGTTGTCCTTGCCGATGAAATGCACAAGTCTTGTGTCGCTGTTCTTCCACCATTGCTCCCAGTCCTGTCCGTTGTCGGCACACCACTGGCGCGTGGCCGATATGTAACCGATGGGTGCATCGAGCCACACGTACAGCACCTTGCCATCGGCTCCGGCCACAGGCACTTTCACGCCCCAATCAAGGTCGCGAGTCATGGCGCGGGGTTGCAACCCGGCATCTAGCCAAGAGTCGCATTGGCCCAGCACGTGCTTCTTCCACGTGTTCGACTCGTGGTGCTCTTTTCCGTTGATGCTCCCATTGTCAATGAACTCGCGCACAAAACCCTGATAGCGGTCCATAGGAAGGAACCAGTGCTTGGTGCTTCGTAGCACAGGAGCTTTTCCGCTGAGGGTCGATGTCGGGTTGATGAGATCCGTAGGGCTGAGCGATATGCCGCAACGCTCGCACTGGTCGCCATAGGCTTTGTCGTTGGCGCATTTGGGGCAGGTGCCCACTATGTAGCGGTCGGCAAGGAACTGTTGGTGCTCTTCGTCAAAGAACTGCTCGCTCTCCTGTACGGTGAACACGCCTTTTTCGTTCAGATCAGTGAAATACTGCGAGGCCGTTTCATGGTGCAGCTCGGATGAAGTGCGGTGAAAGATGTCGAAATCGATGCCGATGCTGGCGAATGCATCCTTGTTTATGGCGTGGTAGCGGTCAACTATCTGTTGCGGGCTGACGCCATCTTTCTTGGCCTTAAGGGTGATGGCCGCACCATGCTCATCGCTGCCACACACAAAAAGCACGTCCTCGCCCTTCAGGCGCAGGTACCGCACGTAGATGTCGGCCGGCAGGTAGGCCCCCGCCAAATGCCCCAGATGGATGGGGCCGTTGGCATAAGGCAATGCAGAGGTGATGAGATGGCGCTTGGGCTGTTGCACGGGTAAATGGACTGAGCCGCAAACTTAGCGCGACCCGATACCTTTGCGGCCCATGCCTCAGGCCGACAGTCTGCTCCTTTTGCGCACCGACTCTGTGGCCTGGCCTTCCATGGTGCAGAAGGCCCCTGCTATGGACAGCGTGGAGGTCTTGGCACCTGTTGCGCCCGTTACGCCTCCCGATGCCGCCAGCCAGCGTTTCATAGCTGTTCCGCACGTGCTGCCAGGTTCAACCGCAGAACCTCAGCGCAGACCATCGGATCCAGGTTGGGCGTTTGTCCTTTTTTGCGGTGTGCTGCTTGCCATGGGCTATATGCGTTGGTCGTTGGCCAAGCGTTTCGATCAGTTCCTGCGCGGTTTCTACGATTCGAACATGGCCTCTCAGTTGTTCATTGAGGACAACAGCGTAATCCAGCGCCTCACAGCGTTCTTCCTTATCGGAGGGTTGGTGAACGTTGCCCTTCTGGCGGCCGATGCACTGCAGCGTTCAACGCAGTTTGGCGAGGGTGCTGGAACTATTGCGCTCATGCTCTTTGTTGCTTTGGGATTGGGGCTAGCCATCAAATCATGGATGCACAACATTTTAGGATGGTTGTACGGGGCTGAGCGGCCATTCGCCCAGCACAATTTCAATCACCTGCTGTTTTTCGGCACATTGGCACCACTGCTGGCACCACTTGTGTTGGTGGTGTATTTCGGCCCAGCCGATGCAGCCCGCGCATGCCTCACTTTTGGCGGTCTCCTGATCTTACTGTGCTATCTGGTGTTACAATGGCGAGGGGCAATGCTATTCCTGCGTCAACCTGGGGTTAACATGCTTCATCTCGTCTACTATCTTTGCGCCTTCGAATTAGCACCCCTGTCTCTGGTCATAAGACTTGCAGGCCGATATACGTGAGGCACTTCTGAGTCATCAACTTCCACCACACTGATATGGAGAAGGTCAAGAGCATCTTGGTGTCGCAACCACGACCCGATTCAGATAAGAATCACTATGCCGAGCTGATTAAGAAACACGGGGTTCGCATCGATTTCCGACCGTTCATTCATGTTGAGGGGGTCGATGTGGTCGATTTCCGTGCCCAACGAGTGAACATCTTGGAACATACCGCGGTGATTTTCACAAGCAAGAATGCTGCCGACCATTACTTCCGGATCTGCGAAGAAATGCGTGTGAATGTGCCCGAGAGCATGAAGTACTTTTGTATGAGCGAGGCCATCGCATTCTATCTGCAGAAGTACGTGGTGTTCCGTAAGCGGAAGATTTTCCATGGCAAACAGACCTTCCAGGATCTGATAGATATTCTGCGTAAGCACAAGGAAGAGAAGTTCCTGTTGCCGTGCTCAGACATCATGCAGAAGCAACTGACTGACATGATGGACAAGTACAATCTGAAGTACACCAAGACGGTGATTTACAGGACTGTGTCTTCAGATCTCAGCGACCTGGCCGATGTGAATTACGATGTTCTGGTCTTTTTCAGCCCAGCGGGGATTCAATCATTGTTCGAGAATTTCCCGGATTTC
>Ga0169931_10000772_pt1 | contig 53341 bp, 45 predicted proteins | sample Kivu_15m_20L_FD_129675 | JGI IMG/M metagenome (GOLD analysis project Ga0169931, IMG submission 129675) | Freshwater microbial communities from Lake Kivu, Western Province, Rwanda to study Microbial Dark Matter (Phase II) - Kivu_15m_20L... | ecosystem: Environmental > Aquatic > Freshwater > Lake...
CGCGCGATCACCATGGTCCACAGCACCGCCACGAGCAGCACCGCGAGCGTCGCCTTGAACAGCAGCGCTCGCAGCTCGCCGACGGAGCGAAAGATGTCGTCGTTGTCGATGCCCACGCCGACGATCCAGCCAAAGCCGCCGTCGTCGAAGCTGCGCGTGTGCTTGAAAGCCGCGTTCTTGCGTTCGCCGTCGAAGCTGTACTCGGGGTACAGCCCCCAATCGCTGGCGAGAGCGGCCTGGGTCATCTGCGGCAACGAAATCGGCGGCTGCGAAACACGCTCGCCGTACAGCTCCGTGCGCGCGTGCGCGAGGATCGTGTCGGCGTCGCTCTTCCACACCCAGCCATAGGCGGAAGGAAACTCGTCGGGTCCGACCAGGCCCTGGAAGTACTCCTTGAGCAGCGGACTGTTGAGTTCGTCCTGCACGCGACTCCAGTTCACCAGCGCGAACACAGCGCCGACGAACGCTCCCGACAGCTGCGGCTGCAGTTCGTCCTCGGGCCACACGACCGGCGCCGAGAACCCGAGGTGGAAGTTCTCGGGACTGCGCGGCGCCGCGGCGTTGCGCGGCGGCAAGAACGGGCTCGTGTGCTGGTCGACACGGTGCGCGCGGCCGGCCTTGGCCGCCTCGAACCACACTTCGCGCTCGTAGGTCCGCGCCTGGAGCTCGGCGCTCACCTCCGGCGCGAGTCCGAGCCCCGAGCTTCCGACGGTCGACGAAGCCACCAAGCGACCCTGCGCATCGACGAGCAAGAACAGGTCGTAGCCGCGCCGCGCCGAGATCCAGTGGTTGAACTGCTCGATCTGCGTACGGCGCATCAGCCGCCGTTCGGCGGGCGCCTCGCGCTCGAGTTCGCCGGATTCCTCGCGCCAGGCTTCGTCGACGGCCAGATAGCAGCCGGGGTCAGCGGCGAGCAGCGCAATGCTCGCGTTCCACTCTTCGACGTCGCGCTCCACGCGCAGCGCAAGGTCGGCGGCGATGCCCTTGAGCGAGTAGAGCACGACGTCCTTCGACAACCGGCCGGCCATCTGGTTCTCGACGAACAGCGCGAAACCCAGGAACGGCAGCACGACCGCGGCCAGCACGGCGAGCAGCAGCTTGGTCGAAATGCGCCGGATCACCGGCGCCTCCGCGACCGCGCGTCGGACCGCAGCCGGATAGATTGGGCGCGCGCCATGTCCGCGCATCGAAGCGCGCTGCGCGGCGCACCGCAAGCCTCTCGCACTGCACCTCCGTGCCCGACCCGCAACGCATCGCACTGATCCGCCTCTCGCACCTGGGCGACGTCGTGCTTGCGCTGCCGCTGTTCCACGCGCTGCAAGGACGCTTTCCGCGGGCGAAGCTCGCCTGGGTGATCCAGCCGGAATTCGCCGGACTCCTCGAGGGACTCGAGGGTCTCGAGCGGGTCGTGCTGTTCCAGCGCCGCGGAGGCGCCGGCGCCTGGCTGGCCTTGCAGCGCGACCTCGCGCGCTTCGCGCCGGACCTCGTGGTCGACGCGCAGGGCAACTGGAAGAGCGCCATGGCGTGCCTCGCGAGCGGCGCGGCGCGGCGCGTCGGACCGGCGGCGCGCGACGCACGCGAACGCGGAGCGTGGCTCGCTTGGAACGAACGCTGCGCGGCGCTCGACGCCGGCGCGCTGCACGCCGCGGACCTCACGCGCGCGCTCGTGCGCGAGCTGTGCGGCGAGGTCGAACTGCGCCGCGACCCGGCGCTGAGCGCGGCGGAGCTGCGCGACGGCCGCGCTGCGCTCGACACGCACCTGGGACCGGTCGCGGCGCCGCTGGTGCTGCAACTCTCGCAGCCCGGTGACGTGCGCGCCTGGCCGCTCGAACGCAGCGTCGAATTCGCGCGCCTCGCCGCGCGCGCCGGCCGCCACGTGCTCGTGCTCAGCGGTCCGTCCGAGGCTGCCGCCGGCGAGCAGGCGGCGCGCGAACTGGCCGGCGAAGCACGCGTGGCGCACTGGGTCGGGCAGCGCGGCATCCGCGCCGCCGCAGCCCTGTTCCAGGCCGCCGCCGAACGCGGAGGCGACTTCGTCGGCCCCGACACCGGACCCACCCACCTCGCGGCCGCCTGCGGCCTGCGCGTCACGCTGGTCGCCGGCCCGCAGTCGCACGAGCGCACCGGACCGTGGCCCGTGGCCGAACCTTCCCCGCGGGGCGCGAGTCCGCACCGCGCCGTGCGCAGCCGCCGCGACCTGGACTGCGCTCCGTGCTTCGCGCGGCGCTGTCGGCGCGCCGATGGCGCCGTGTGCATGGCCTCGATCGAAGCGGCGCAGGTGCTCGAAGCGCTGGCGCGAAGCTGACCGACTACGCACTCCGAGCGCGCCCCCGCCTTCCGCACGGAGGTCCGAACGGCGATACTCGAGCGCTCACGATGCGGATGTGGCACTACTTCCTGGTCGGCGCGCTGCTGCTGGCGCCGGCCCTGCTCGCGACGCTGCTGCTGGGCGTGTTCTTCGACGGCACGTCGAAGCACCTGTGGGCCGGCCTGTTCACCGCCTGCGTCGGCGTCGGCGTGCACACGCTGGTGATCCTGTTCATGCTCGTCACCGGGCGCGTCCTGCGCGAAGCGATCCGCTCGCGGCGGCTCGCGCCCGACTTGCTCGACGAGTTGAACCGCTTCTTCGCCCGCAAACGCGCGTACCCGCTCGCGGGCCTGGGCGCGACGCTGCTCGTCGCGACTGGAGTCCTGGGCTACAGCGCGCGGGGCTTGGGAATCTCGCCCGCGTGGCACTTTCTGTTCGGCGTGGCGGCCGTGGTTTTCAACTTGTGGGCCTTGCAGGAGGAGTACCGCGCGCTGCGCGAGAACCAGCGTCTAGTCGACCGCGCCGCCGACGCGCTCGACGCACTCGACCGCGCCACGTTGGAGCGTGGTGAAGCGCTGCCCGAGAGCGAGCCGACGCAGCTGATCTCCTTGCGCAATGGACTCACGCTCGCGATCGGCGCGTGGCTTCCGTACCTGTACCAAGCGGTGATCACCCGCCGCGGCGCGTTCGAGCGTGTCAGCGTGCATCCCTGGCTCGAGGCCTCGCTGCTGGGCGTGGTCGTGGTCGTGATCGCCTGGCGCGCGCGCGCCGCGAGCGCGCAGGGCTGAGGCGGGGAACACCAACGTGCGAGCGCTGCTGAAGAGTTCGATCGTGCTCGCGGCCGCGCTCGGCGGTGCGCTCGCGAGCACGCCAGCGCCTTCGCAAGCCACTCGCGACGCGCAAGCTGCGAGCCCTCGCGCAGCGAACGCCGCGGACGCCGCAGCGCTCGAACGCAGCGGGCCCGCCTTTCTCGCGCGCCACTGCGCCGAGTGCCACAGCGGCCCCGACGCCGACGGCGATTTCGAACTCGCACGCGCGACGCTCGACTCGCTCGAAACTTGGCGCGCGATCCGCCGCGAACTCGCCGCTGGCCGCATGCCGCCGCGCAAGGCGCCGCAGCCGTCCGCAACGGAACGTGCTGCGCTACTCGAGCAGATTCGGGCGCACCTCGCCGCGCGCGCGGCTCCCAGCGACCCCGGCGCGGTCACCTTGCGACGGCTGAACCGCAGCGAGTACCGCAACAGCGTGCGCGATCTGTGCGGCGTCGAGTTCGATGTCGAAAGCGCGCTGCCGCCCGATGAGATCGGCCAGGGCTTCGACACGCTCGGCGACGTGCTCGCCATGCCGGACATCCTGCTGGAGCGCTACGTCGACGCTGCCGAACAGATCGCAGCGCGGGCGATCTTTGTCGCCGATCCGCAGCGGCCGCCGACCCAGCGCCCGGACGCCGAGGCCATCACGCACTCGCCCAACGTGAACCGCCGCGGCGACGCGTGGGCGCTGAGCTCCGTGGGTTTCGTCGGCTCGAACTTCGTGATTCCGGTTGCGGGCGAATACCTGCTGCGTGCGCGCGCGTACGCGCAACAGGCCGGCGACGAACCCGCCAAGCTGGAGTTCCGCCTCGGAGGGCGCGAAGTCGCGCGCCATGACGTGCTCGCCGCGAAGGGCGAATCGGCGGAGTACCAGACACGTCTGGCGCTCGAACCCGGTCCGCTGCGGCTCGAAGCGTGGTTCGTGAACGACTACTACAAGCCCGAGCACCCCGACAAAGCGCAGCGCGACCGCAACCTGTACGTCCAGTGGTTCGAATTGGCCGGGCCAATCGGGGCCGTGCTTCCCACCGAATTCCAACGGCGCGCACTGCGCGAAGGCGTCGACGCACAGGGCGCCGTGGCGGAGTTGGCGCGCCGCGCGTGGCGTCGGCCGGTCAGCGACGAGGAGGTCGCGCGCCTGCTTTCGCTCACGCCCAGCGACGCTGCGCGAGAGTTGCGCGTGCGCACGGCGTTCGAAGCGCTGCTGTGTTCGCCGCAGTTCCTGTTTCGCTTTGAGCGCGATCCGGCGCCGGGCGAAGTGCGCGACCTCGACGGTTTCGAACTCGCGACGCGCCTGGCGTACTTCCTGTGGAGCAGCACGCCGGACGATGCGTTGCTGGCCGCGGCGGAACGCGGCGAACTCGCCAATCCCGAAGGGCGCGCACGCGAGGTGCGCCGGATGCTGCGCGACGCGCGCGCCAGTGAGCTCACGCGGCGCTTCGCGACGCAGTGGTTGCAGCTCGGACAGCTCGAGCAGCTCACACCCGATCCCGGGCGCTTCCCCGAGTTCGACGCAGCGCTGCGCGCGGCGATGCTCGCCGAGACGCAGCTCTTGTTCGAAACGGTGCTGCGCGAGGAGCGGCCGCTGCACGAGTTGATCGACCCGGCCTTCACGTTCCTCAACGCGCGGCTCGCGCGCCACTATGGGCTCGAGGGCGTGCGCGGCGAGCAGCTCGAGCGCGTGCGCCTGGACGACGAGCAGCGCAGCGTGCGCGGCGGAATCCTGCAGCAGGCGAGCGTGCTCAGCGTCACCAGCAATCCCACGCGCACCTCGCCCGTCAAGCGCGGCAAGTGGGTGCTCGAAGTGCTGCTGGGCGCGCCGCCGCTGGCGCCGCAACCGGGAGTGGACACGCTCGACGAGTCTCCGCAGGCGAGCGGCGCGGCGAGCTTGCGCGAGCGCCTCGCGCGGCACCGCGAAGAGGCGGCCTGCGCGGTGTGCCACGACCGCATGGACCCGCTGGGTTTCGCGCTGGAGCACTACGACCCGATCGGGCGCTGGCGCGAGCACGACGGCGCCTTCGCCGTCGACGCGAGCGGCGAATTCGACGACGGTGAACGTTTCGATGGCGCAGCGCCGCTCGAGGCCCGTGTCGCGCGCTCGCCCGCGTTCGTGCGCGGCGCCTTCGAGAAACTGACGATCTACGCGCTCGGCCGCGGACTGCGCGGCGCGGACGAACCCGAGCTCGAGCAGGCCATCGAGGAGTTGAGCGTCGAACCCACCCTGGTCGAGTTGATCCACGCCGTGGTCGAACTCGACGCCTTCCGACGCCGCGCGGCGCCGCCGCGCTGAGGCCACTCCATGCTCCAACCGCTCGATCGACGCACCCTTCTGCGCGGCGCAGGCGCTGCACTCGGACTCCCCTTGCTCGAAGCGATGGCGCCTGCCCGTGCGAGCACGCCGAACGCCCCGCGGCGCCTGGTGTGGATCTACGCGCCGAACGGCGTGCACATGCCGGAGTGGACGCCGACGAACGAAGGCGAACTTGCGGCCCTGCCTCCGACGCTCGCCGCTCTCGAGCCGCTGCGCACGCAGTTGCTCGTGATCAGCGGCCTGGTCCACGACAAGGCGCGCCCCAACGGCGACGGGCCGGGAGATCACGCGCGCGCCGCGGCGACCTTTCTCACAGGCGCTCAAGCGCTGAAATCCGAGGGACCGATCCGCGTCGGCGTGTCCGCCGACCAAGTTGCAGCAGGCGCCCGCGGCGCCCTCACGCGACTGCGCTCGCTCGAACTCGGCAACGAAGCAGGTCGGCTCGGCGGCCAGTGCGACAGCGGCTATTCGTGCGCGTACTCGAACTCGATCTCCTGGAGTTCGCCGCACACTCCACTGGGCAAGGAAACCGATCCTCGCAACGTGTTCGACCGACTGTTTCGCGACGGCGAAGCTCAGCTGAGCGAGGCCGAACGCGAGGCGCGGCGCGCCAAACGGCGCAGCCTGCTCGATCTGGTGCGCGAGGATGCGCGACGCTTGACGGCGCAACTCGCGCCGCAGGACGCGCGCAAGCTCGATGAATACCTCACCGGCGTGCAAGAGCTCGAGCGGCGCATCGAGTGGACCCGCACACAAAGCGAAGGCAACACGGCCCAAATCGAACGCCCCAAGTCGGCGCCGGAGGACTTCGACGCCCACGCGCGACTGATGGCCGATCTGCTGGCGCTCGCGCTCGAAGGCGACTCCACGCGCATCGTGACCTGGATGCTCGCCAACGAAGGCTCGAACCGCAGCTACCCCGCGCACGGCGTGGCCGAGGGCCACCACGAACTGTCGCATCACGGCAAGGACGCGGAGAAGCAGCGCAAGCTCGCCGCGATCAACCGCGCGCACATCGCCGTGCTCGCACACTTGCTCGAACGCCTCGCGCGCGCCGAGGGCGCGGAGAGCATCCTCGCCTCGACCCGCGTCGCGTACGGGTCAGCGATCTCCGATGGCGACCGCCACAACCACGACGAACTGCCGATCCTCGTCGCCGGTGGCGGCCCGGCCTGGCGCAGCGGACGGCACGTCGTGCTCACGACGCCGACGCCCTGCGCGAATCTGTGGCGCACGCTGCTCAGCGAGTTCGGCGCGCGCACCGAGCAACTGGGCGACTCGACGGGCGAACTCGCGCTCTGAAGTTCGCGCCGCGAGCGACACGCGCGCCAACACGACCGCATGAACGCCAACGAACTCCTCGACGGTTTCGCACGCGCCTACGGAGCGGGCCGGCCCACCCATCGCGTGCGCGCGCCCGGCCGCGTCAACCTCATCGGCGAACACGTCGACTACAACGACTTGCCCGTGCTCCCGATGGCGCTGCAGCTCGCCGTCCACGTGCTCGTCGCGCCGCGCAACGACGCGCTGGTGCGTTTGGCGAACGCGCAGGAACGTTATGGACCGCGCGAGTTCGCGCTCGCGCCCGTGCTCGAGCCGTCGCCGGCCGGCGACTGGGTCAACTACGCCAAGGCCGCTGCGCAGTTGCTCGCGCGCGAGTACGGCGCGACCCGCGGCGCAGACCTGTTCGTGGCGAGCGACTTGCCGCCGGCTGCGGGTTTGGCTTCTTCGTCGACGCTCGTCGTCGCCTTCGCACTCGCCCTGGCCGCGGCGAACGCACTGGCGCCAGCGCCGCTCGAGCTCGCCGAACGGCTGGCGGTCGCCGAACGTTTCGTCGGCACGAACAGCGGCGGCATGGACCAGGCGATCGCGCTGTGTGCGCGCGCCGGTCACGCGTGCCGCATCGAGTTCGCGCCGCTGCGTGTCGAAGCGTTGCCCGTGCCCGCGAGTTGGCGCGTCGTCGTGGCGCACAGCACCGTAGAGGCGCACAAGGCGGCGGAAGCGCGCGAGCACTACAACGCGCGCCGCGCCGACTGCGAGGATGCGCTGGCGCAGTTGCTGGCGAGTCCCGAACTGAGCGGCGCGCCGCGCTCCTACCGCGGCCTGCTTGACCAGTTCGGCGCCGAACGGCTGGCCTGGATCGCCGCGCGCCAGCTCGAAGGCCTCCTCCTGGCGCGGGCGCGACACCAGTTCTCGGAATTCGCTCGCGTCCAGCGCGCGCGGCGCTGCTTGATCGCCGCGGACCTGGAGGGCTTCGGCGCCTTGCTCGACGCATCCCACGCCAGCTTGTGCGACGACTTCGAGGTGAGCTGCGCACGATTGGACGCCTTGGCCGAGGCGGCGCGCGCCAGCGGCGCCGTCGGCGCACGCCTCACCGGCGCCGGTTTCGGCGGCTGCATCGTGGCCCTCGCGCACGCGCCCGACGTCGAACGTTTGCTCGCCGGACTGCAGCAGCGCTTCTACTCGCAACTCCCCTCGCGCGAGCGCGAACTCGTGTTCGTCGCCGAGCCCGGCGCCGCCGCGCACGTGAGCGTGGCGTAGGACGCTAGCCGCCGAGCGCGCATGTGGCGCGACTCCAAGGCACCGCGTCGGCGAAGCGTGTCGCTACCAAGTTCGCACCGGGCGCGGGCGTCGTGGGTTGTCGGCGCGGCCGGCGGACGCCTCGAACTCCGCTCGGCGCCGACTAGACTCGGTGGATGCCGCGCAGCCCTGCAGCCAACGCCGAGGTCGTCGTCAGGCTCGACGAAGTGTCCAAGAGCTACTCGGACGGCGCGCGCCAGCACCAGGTGCTCCACGGCGTGCGGCTCGAGATCCGGCGCGGTGAATTTCTCGCTCTGGTCGGTCGCAGCGGCTCGGGGAAATCGACGCTGCTGAACCTGATCGGCGGCATGGACGACCCCGACCGCGGACGCGTGCACGTACTGGGGCTCGACCTCGAGCGCGCGGACGAAACGCGCCGGACCGAGTTGCGCCGCACGCAGCTGGGATTCGTGTTCCAGTTCTTCAATTTGCTGCCCACGCTCACGGTCGAAGAAAACCTGCTCTTGCCGCTCGAGTTGGCGCGCAAACTTGACGCGACGACGCGGCGGCGCGCGCTCGAGTTGCTGGACGCCGTCGGTCTCGCCGCGCAACGCACGAGCTTTCCCGATCGACTTTCCGGCGGCGAGCAGCAACGCGCCGCCATCGCGCGCGCGCTCGTCCACGACCCCGAACTGGTGCTCGCCGACGAACCGACGGGCAACCTCGACGACGAGAACGCCGCCAACGTGCTAGAGCTGTTCGAGCGCTTGCTGCGCGCGAGCGGGAAGACGCTCGTGCTCGTGACGCACAGCGCGGCGGCCGCGCGCGTCGCCGACCGCACGCTCGAACTGCGCGACGGCCGCCTCAGCGAGCGGAGCGCCGCACCGTGACGAGCCTGCTCGCGCGGGCGAGTTGGCGCTACCTGGCCCGCCATCCCGCGCAGCTCGCGCTGGCGGTGCTCGGCGTCGCACTCGGCGTCGCCGTGCTCGTCGGCATCGACACCGCGAGCGTCAGCGCGCGCCGCGCGTTCGAACTCGCCGGCCGCGCCGTGCGCGGCGTCGCCACGCACCACGTTCGCAACGTCGACGAGCAACTCTACGCGCGCCTCGCCTGCGCGCCCGACGCGCCGCCGATGGCGCCGCTCGTCGAAGCGACGCTGCTCTTGCCGCAACACGGCGGGCGCACGCTCACGCTGCTGGGCGTCGATGGTTTCGCGGAGGCGCGGGTGCGGCCCGCGCTCGCGGGGCTGCGCACAGCGAACACGCTCGCGACCGGCGAACGTGGCGCGGCCCTCGAACGCGGAACCGCAACAACGCTGGGCCTGGCGCTCGGCGATCGTTTCGAAGTGGTCGCAGGCAGCGCCAGCTCGACGCTCGAGCTCGCCGCCGTGCTCGATGGCGAGAACGCACTCGCCTCCGCCGCGCTCGCCGATCTCGTCGTGGTCGACATCGCGCTCGCGCAGGAGCTCACGCAGAGCTTCGGGAAGCTCTCGCGCATCGACTTCGTTCTGACGCCGCAGGACGAGAGCCGACTGCGCGCGCAACTGCCTGCTGGAACGCGGCTGGAAGCCGCCGACGCGCGCGAGCAGAGCCTCAAGAGCCTGACGCAAGCTTTCGAAGTCAACCTGCGCGCGCTCAGCTTGCTCGCGCTGCTCGTCGGCGCGTTCCTGGTCTACAACACGATGACCTTCTCGGTCGTGCAACGACGCCCGCTGTGGGCTGGACTGCGCACGCTCGGAGTCACGCGCGGCGAGATCTTTCGCCTGGTGTGCGTCGAAGCGCTCGCGGTCGGCGCCGTGGGCTCGGCGCTGGGCATCGGGCTCGGGCTGCTTCTCGCGCAGGAACTCGTGCGCCTGGTCACGCGCACGATCAACGACCTGTACTTCGTGGTCGAGGTGCGCGCCTTGAGCATCGAGCCCGCCACGCTCGCGCAGGCGCTGGGGCTGGGCCTTGCGGCGACCCTCATCTCGGCGCTCGCGCCCGCACGCGACGCGGTCAGCACGGCGCCGCGCCTCGCACTCAACCGTTCGGGCCTCGAGTCGCGCCTGCGCGCGCACGCACCGCGCTACGCCGCGGGCGGCCTGCTCGTCGTGGGCTTTTCGCTCGCACTGTTCGCCTGGCCGGCCGCGCCGCTGGTCGTAAGCCTTGCCGCGCTGTTCGTGTTGCTCGTGGGGTGTGCGATGTTCACGCCTTGGCTGACGCTGCTCGCAATCCGGCCGCTCGCGCCGCTCGCCGGGCTGCTGGCCGGCGCAGTCGGTCGCATGGCGACGCGTGGGATCGCGACGAACCTCTCGCGCACGGGTGTCGCGATCGCCGCGCTGTCGATCGCTCTCTCGGCCACCACGGGCATGGGCGTGATGGTCGAGAGCTTCCGCTCGACCGTCTCGCGCTGGTTGCGCGCCACGCTGCGCGCCGACGTGTACGTCTCGGCCCCGACGCTAACCTCGACCAGCGTCGACACCGCGCTGGCGCCGGCGCTCGTCGAGCGTCTCACGCACGCGGACGGCGTCGCAGGCGCAAACCTCTACCGCGCGCTCGAGCTTCAGCGCCCTGGCGGCGACTGGGTGCGCGCCGTGGCGATGGACTTCGACGTGCGCGGACAGGGCGCGCTCGAGTTCCTCGCCGGCGATGCGGCGCAGGCCTGGGCGAGCTTCGCGGAACGCGACGTCGTGTTCATCTCCGAGCCGCTGGCCACGCGCACGCGCCTCGCGCCCGGCGACATGCTGGAGTTCGACGCGCCTGGCGGACCACGCGCGTTCGAAGTCGCGGCCGTGTTCCGCGACTACTCGACGGACGCGGGTTTCGCGTTCCTCCCGCGGCGCGCATACGCCGAGCACTGGCGCGACACCTCGCTCAGTTCGCTGGGCCTGTTCGCGCGCGAAGGCGTCGATCCCGAACAACTCGTCGAACGACTGCGCGCGTCCCTCGCGTCGGACGAACGAGCCTTCATCCGCTCGCGCGCTGCGCTCGAACGCACCAGCCTGGAAGTTTTCGACCGCACGTTCGAAGTCACGCACGTGCTGCGCTTCATCGCGGGCGGCATCGCTTTCCTCGGAGTGCTGTGCGCGCTGCTGGCGCTCGAGCTCGAGCGCGAACGCGAATTCGGCGTGCTGCGCGCGCTGGGCCTCGCGCCGCGTGGTGTGCGCCTGCTCGTCTTGCTGCAGACCGGTTTGATGGGCCTGATCGCGGGCGTGCTGTCGCTGCCGATCGGCATCGCGGTTGCGCTGGTGCTGATCCACGTCATCAACGAGCGCGCCTTCGGCTGGTCGCTGCAGTTCGAAGCTCCGCTGCGTGTGCTGGTCGAGTCGCTCGTGCTCGCGGTGTGCGCCGCGCTGCTCGCCGGAGTGATCCCCGCGCTGCGGATGGCCAAGATCAAACCGGCGCGCGCCCTGCGCGCAGACTAGACGCCATGCGAAGCATCTTCTCCGTCGTGGTCGCGGTGTTCGCCCTGCTCGCGCTGGGCGCGTGCGAACGCACGCCCGCGCCGCTGGGCGCGAAGTTGTCGGTGGCGCAGGCGATGGGCGGCGACGCCGACGCACGCTTCGCCCGCGCGCGCGAGCCGCGCGAGCTGCGCTTTCCCGACGACCACGGTCCACAGCCTTCGTTCCAGACCGAGTGGTGGTACTTCACCGGCAACCTCGCCGATGCGAGCGGCCGAGAGTTCGGCTGCCAAGTGACCTTCTTCCGGCGCGCGACACGCGTCGACGCGCCGCAGAGCGCCTCGAATTGGAGCTCGCGCGACGTGTACATGGCGCACTTCGCGCTCAGCGATGTGGCCGCGGGTCGTTTCCACGCCTTCGAACGCTTCGAGCGCGGCGCGCTCGAACTCGCGGGCGCGCAAATCGCGCCGCAGTGGCGCGTGTGGAACCGCGACTGGAGCGCCAGCGGGTCGCTCGCTGCGAACGAGACCACCCGCCTCGTCGCCGAAGAAGCCGAAGTGCGCGTAGAACTCGAGCTGCGCGCGCTCACGCCGCCGGTGCTCAACGGCGAGCGCGGTTTCTCGCGCAAGGGCGACGGCGACGGCGCGGCGTCCTACTACTACTCGCTGCCTCGCATGGCGGCCGCGGGCCGCATCGTGGTCGACGGACGCGAGCACCAAGTGCGCGGGCGCGTGTGGTTCGACCGCGAATGGTCGACCAGCGCGCTCGAGGCGCCGCAGGTTGGTTGGGATTGGTTCGCGCTGCGCCTGGGCGACGCGGGCGAGCTGATGCTGTACTCGATGCGGCGCAGCGACGGAGCGCGTGATCGCCACGCGAGCGGAACGTGGACGGATGCCCGCGGCTTGGGAACGACACTCGACGCCGACGACTTCGAGATCGAGGTCCTCGACCACTGGACGAGCCCGCGCACCGGCGTGCGCTATCCCTCGCGCTGGCGCGTGCGCGTGCCGGCGCGCGAACTCGAACTCGAACTCACGCCGCTGCTCGCCGACCAGGAGCTCGACCACGCCGTGCGCTACTGGGAAGGCGCGGTGAAGATCCAGGGCGCGTTGCGCGGCGTGCGCATCGACTCGCGCGGCTACGTCGAGCTCGCCGGCTACGGATCCTGACGCGCGGCGCGCCGGCCGGCCTCGACGTCGACGCAGGCGAGCAACACGCCGCCCACGACGAAAAAGGCCGCGATCGCGAGCGCGCCGTCGCGCGTGTTGCCGCTCCAGCGGCCTGCGGCCGCGAAAGCGAGCGGCCCGAAGATCGAGGCGAAGCGGTCGAGCACGCCGTACAGCCCGAAGAACTCGCCGGCTTTCGAGGCTGGGACCATGCTCGTGAACAGCGAGCGCGAGAGCGCTTGGCAGCCGCCTTGCACGGCGCCGACGCCGAGCGCGAGAACGTAGAAGTCGCGCGCGCTCTGCATGCGGTAGGCGACGAGCGACACCCCCACGTACGCGGCCAGGCCCAGCAGGATCGTGCGCTTGGCGCCCAGACGCTGCGCGAGCTTGCCGAACAACACGGAGCAGGGCGCGCCGACGAACTGCACCAGCACGATCGCCCCGATCAGGTCAGCCTGCGCGATCTCGAGCTCGGCGCCGAACACTGCGGCCATGCGGATGATCGTGACGATGCCGTCGTTGTAGATCAGCAGCGCGATCAGGAACACGAAGGCCTGGCGCCAGCGGCGCAGCTCGTGAAAGGTCGCGCGCAGACGCGCGAGCGCTTCGAGCACGGCGCGCGCGCCCGCGACGCCGGAACGCGCGACCGGCGGCTCCTTCACGCGCACGAGCAGCGGCAGCGAGAACACGAGCCACCACAACGCCACGGCGAGGAATGCGATGCGTGTCGGCAGCGTGCGCTCGGAGCTCGTCAGCCCTTCTCCGTGCGGCAAGCCGAACCACTCCGGCCGCAGGATGCAGGCCACGTTGAGCACGAGCAGCACTCCGCCGCCGAGGTAACCCAGGCTGAAGGCCGCGCTCGAGACCCGATCGAGTTCGTCGTCGCGCGCGATCGCCGGCAGCAGCGCGTCGTAGAAGATGAACGAACCCGCGACGCCCACGTTGCCGAGCGCGAACAGCCAGCAGCCGGCGAGCCAATCACCTTCGCCGACGAAGAACAGTCCCGCCGTCGCGAGCACGCCGAGCGCGACGAACACGGCGAGCAGCAGCTTCTTGCAGCCGGCGACGTCCGCGAGGGCGCCGAGCAGCGGGCCGAGCAGCGCGACGGCGAGCATGCTGTAGCTGCTCGCGCTGGCGTAGGTCTCGATCACGTCGCTGCGGCCGGCGGCGGCGACGGAGCGGTAGTAGACCGGGAACACGGCGGCCACGACGGTCGTGAAGAAGGCCGAGTTGGCCCAGTCGTACAGCGCCCAGGCGCGCTGCTCCGGGCTGCGCAGGCCCAGCCGCTCGAACGCGCGCGTCAGGGCGGCCGCTCCGCCGCGGGGCGCGCGGGCAGGATCCGTTGGCGAGGCCCCGTGCATGGAGCGCGGAGCCTACTGTTCCGCGCCGCGAGTGCGTCGAGTTGCTCCGGCGCGCGCCGGCGCGCTCGAGTTCCGCAGGCCCGACGCACCACCGGCCGCAGCCGCGACGCACGGCGGCGCCGGCAGAACGGCGCGCTCGCCGCGCGCTACATTCCTCGCGAACCCATGCAAGCCCTCCCTCGCCCGCCGCACGTCGGCGCCCCGACGCTGGTGCTCGTCCCCACCGAACTGGAGAAGCGCCGCCTCGACGACCTCGGCGGTCTGCCGACCGGGCTGGGCATCGTTGCGCTGTGCGGTTTCGGCCCGATCGCGGCCGCCGCGCGCACGGCGCAACTGCTCGCCGAAATCGCGCCGGCGCGCGTGCTTCTCGTCGGCATCTGCGGCGCCTACAACGCGCGCGAGCACGCCGTCGGCAGCGCGCTCGAGTTCGACGAGGCCGTGGTCGAAGGGGTCGGAGTCGGCGAAGGCGCGGCGCTCGTGCCGCCGCCCGCGCTCGGCTTTCCGCAGTGGCCGGCGAGCTCGATGCACGCCTCCGCCATCTTCGACCGACTGCCCCTCGCTTCGCGCCGCCGCGACGGACCGCCGCGCCTGCTCGTCACTACCTGCGCCGCGTCGGCCGACAAGCGCCAGGCGCGCGTGCGCGCGAGCCGTTTCGACCACGCGCTGGCCGAGGACATGGAAGGCTTCGCCGTGGCGCTCTCCTGCGCGCTGCGCGGAACGCCGCTGCGCATCGTGCGCGGAGTCTCGAACGAGGTCGGCGACCGCGCGCCCGAACGCTGGCGCATCCCGGCCGCGCTGGCGGCGGCGCGCGAACGCGCGATCGAGGTGTTGAGCGAAACCCAGGCCTGGCCGCGCCCGTGACGAACGCCGAAGGTGTGCTGCGCGTCGGCATCTCGACCTGCCCCAACGACACGTACGCGTTCCACGCTCTGCTGCGCGGCGAGGTGCGCGTCGAGGGGTTCGAAGTCGAGTTCGAGTTGCACGACGTGCAGACGCTGAACGAGCGCTTCCGCGTCGGCGCCCTCGACGCCGCCAAGGTCAGCTTCGCCGCGCTGCTCGACCTCCCGCAGCAGGCCTGGGTCTTGCCCAGCGGCTCGGCGTTGGGCTTCGGCGTCGGCCCGGTGGTGCTGCGCAGTCCGCGCCGCGACGCAGCGCCGCACGTGCTCGCCCCCGGTGAGCACACGACGGCGAACCTGCTCTGGCGCCTGTTCCACCCGCGCGAAGCGGCGCCGCAGCAGGTCGTGTTCTCGCAGATCATGCCCGCGCTCGCGCGCGGCGACGCACGGCTGGGCGTGTGCATCCACGAGGGGCGCTTCACCTACCGCGAGCACGGCCTCGAGTTGGACGAGGACCTGGGCGCGCGTTGGGAGCAGACGACCGGCGCGCCGCTTCCGCTGGGCGGCATCGCGGTGCGACGCAGCCGCGGTGCTGCCGCCGCGCGGGCCCTGGCGGACGCCATCGGTCGCTCCCTGGGCTGGAGCCGGACCCATCCGCAGGAGGCGCTCGCGAGCATGCGCCTGCACGCGCAGGAGCACTCCGACGCGGTGCTGTGGAAGCACGTCGAGTTGTACGTGAGCGACCAGACGCGCGCGCTCAGCGCCAGCGGCCGCGGAGCCCTGCGCGAGTTGGAGCAGCGCGCCATCGCGGCCGGCCTGGCCTCGCCCGGCGGCGGCGCGCTCGACGTCCTGGACTGACGCGGGGCCCGTCGCCCCACCGAGTCCGCCCCGCAAGCAGCGCGACCGCGCCTCCCCGAGCGGGAGCACGCGGTCGCGGCTGTTCGTTCTGCGCTGGCTGGCGCAGGGTTGCTGGCCGGGCGCGCGGGCCCGGCGCCACAAACTACTTCGCAGGCGGGGTTCCGCCGGCGTCGCGCAGCTCGAGCATCTCCTTGCGGACGTCCTGCGCGATGTTCTTGATGTCCTGCATGGCCTTGCGGACGCGGGCGCAGGCGGCCTTGTTGCCCGCCATCGCCTTCTCGACGTCTTCGCGGGCCGCTTCCATCGTCTGCCACAGCTTCTGGTAGTTCTGGGTCATGGTTTGTCCTTCTGGGGGGTCGAGGGCCCCGGGAAGGGCCTCGGATCAGGTTGTGGTTCGAAAGTGGTTGAGCGCAAAAGCTTGCGTCGGAGCGAGGCGCGCTAACGCGGCGAGCCGCGGCGCCGCCCTGCCCTGAGCGTCGGCCGGAACAGTCTAGGCGAGGACTCGGGCGCGAGTCCAAACGCGATCTGGACCTGCCGGAGGCGGCCCGCGGGCGGTGGGGCGGCACGCCGGACAGCCGCCGGACGACACTGTAAAGCTTTTTCCCGCAAGACTTTACGACATCGCTCCGCGCGGGCGCCGCCCCCCACCGCCCGCCGCCGAGCGGCACGGCGCACAAGAAAAATGCGGGCTGGATGGCCCTCGGGCGCCGCCGGAGGCCCGCCGAAAGCCCCGAGAACGCGGTCGGCGGCGCCGGGCAGGGAGCGCCGCGCCAGCGGGCCGAACCAGAGGGCTGCGCGTTCAGCTGCGCGGGGCGGTCTGCGCCATGCGCAGAACCTCAGCCCACTGCTCAGCGCTCACGGGCTGGACGGACAGGCGGCTGCCGCGTTGGAGCAACACCATGCCCGCGAGCGCGGGATTGGCCCTCAACTCCTCGAGCGTGACCACGCGCGGCAGGGCGCGCAGGGCCTGCAGGTCGACCAGCCACCAGCGCGGGTTCGCCGGATCGCTGTCAGGGTCCTCGTGCACGTGCCCGCGCTCGAACTGCGTCGGGTCGGGGTAGCTCTTCGACGCCACGCGCGCCACGCCGACGATGCCGATCACGTCGGCGTTGGAGTGGTAGTAGAAGACCTCGTCGCCCACCGCCATCGCATCGCGCAGCGTGTTGCGCGCCTGGTAGTTGCGCACGCCGTCCCACATCGTGGTGCGCTGCGGCGCGGCGAGCAGTTGCTCGAAGGAGAACTCGCTGGGTTCGGACTTCACCAGCCACTTGTTCGGCCGCGGGGCGGCCGGGGCGGGCTCGGCGCGTTCGGCGCGCCGGATGAGCACGTCGCGCGCGGCGCTCGTCGGGGTGCGCCGGGCGGGCTTGGCGCTGGCGGGGCGAGCGGGCCTGGAGGGCTTGGGCCCAGAAGACGCGGATTTGCGGGGAGGCATCGAAAGCGGGGGCTGGTGGCGGGAGCGCATGGGAATCGAACCCACCAACCCCGCTGTTCACGAGGTTCGACCGGCTTTGAAGACCGGGCGGCACACCAGCACCGATCCGCTCCCGTCCGAAGTGACGCGCGGCCAAGTCAAGCAGGACCCGCTCGGGGGCGCAACTGGCGCGTGGGAATCCGCCGCCACGCCAAGCGCGAGCTAAGCGCGACCGTCCGAACGCAAGCGGCCGGCGGCGCCGCTGGGCGCGACGTCGGGCAACCCGCCGGCCCAACGCCGCAAGACGCGCCGCCGGCCGCGCGGCGTGTGGCGCGAGCCGAGGACGCCGATGGAGAACGGCAGACCGGAGCGCAGCGCATCGAAGTCGTCGGGCAAGCTCAGGCGCACGCCGCTCGCGCCGAAGACAACGTGTTCACCCAGGCGCACGACGATGCGGGCGCCGTCGAGGTCGCCCGGCGCTTCGAGCGCCGCCAGCAGGTCGCGGCGATGGCGGCGGATGGTCACGCTCGCCGGCGGATCGGCGGGGTGTTCGCGCAACATGCGCAGGCGTGTGGCCGCGTCGCGCAGCACGGCGCTGCGCACGCGTTCCAGCGGCGCGTCGAGCGTGATTTCGCGGCCGTCCCACTCCAGCCGCGCGAGGAGCAAGGGATCGGCGCCGGGCGACCACGAGCCGCCCGCGAGTTCGAAGTCGAACTCCTGCGCGGCGCCGGGCGCGAGTTCGAGGTCCTCCGGAAGCGCGCCGCACTCGAACGCGCCGCGGCGCACCGCCAGTTCGAAGCGCGCGCGCAGCGGCGCATCGAAGGGGTTGAACAAGCGCACGCGCGGCCGCCAGTGGCCGGACCACTCCCCTTCGCCGCCAAGGGTGTTTCCCGCGTCCACTTCGAGCGCGTCGACTTCGAGCGGCGGACGCGCCAACGCGCGTGGGGCGTGCGCGTACAGCGCGCGCAGCGCGAGCGCGCGCCGCGGTTCGCTGGTGACGAGCGAGTGGAACGGCTCGCGCAGCGCGTCGAGCAGGTCCTTGGGCGAGTCGCAGCGCAGCGCCACGCGTTCGCACGGCCACGGGCCGCGCGGCGCCGCCCGCCACGCGGACAGCGGCGCGCCGAGCGCTGCGAAGCGCTCCTGCGCCACGCGCCGCAGCGCGCGTTCGTCGAGCTGTGGCGGAAGCCACAGCACGCTGAGCCCCAGGTCGTGCGCGCGTTGGCACGTCTCGAGTTCGTCGGAGGCGACGCGCACCGAAAGCCGCTCGGCGTGTTCGGCGAGCTGCGCCGCGATTTCGTCCACGGTCTGCGGCTCGAGCGCGAAGAGCAGGTGCTGCGCACGCGGAGCGCCCGCGGAACTCGCGCCGCAGCCCAGCGCCTCGCTCAAGTACGGCACGCGCTCGCCGCTGAAGTTGCGTCCGAAGTGCACGCCGGCGTCCGCGCTCGCCAGTTGGCGCGGTGTGGTCTGCGACAAGAGCCCGCAAAGATCCGTGGTGCGGTCCACGTAGGCGTCGGCCATGAGCACGAGGTCGCCGCTGGCGCACGCGCGCACGTCGTAGGCCACGCCTTCGAGCCCGAGTGCGAGCGCGTGTTCGAAGCCGGCGAGCGTGTTCTCCGGCGCCTCCAGCGGCGCGCCTCGCAGTCCGAGGATCCAGGGCGGTCCCTGCGGCGCGTCCGCGGGCAGCTGGGGTTGGTCGCGCACGGGCATGGTTGCAAGCAATAGCGCGCGGGCGCGCTCCAGAGAAGATCGACGCGCGCCCCCTCGGCAGGCCACAATCTACGACTTGCCCGCCGCCTGCGCGGCGCGCCTGATGACCGCCCTCGACCCCAACCACGCCGACGCGCTCGATCTGCGCCGCTTCCGCTGGACCGCGCTGATCGTCGGCGCGGCCACCGGCGTCGGACTCGTGCTGCACCTGGTGCTGCGCGACGGCTCGCTGACGAGCCTGCTGGTTGGCGCTCTGGCTGTGTTCCTCTCCAAGCTGTTCATCTTCGGCGGCGCCATCGACGTCTGGCCGTTCAACGCCAAGACGATCGACCTGGGCGCCTGGGAGCTCGCGCTCATCGCCTGGGTGATCGACCTGCTCGTCTCGTGCGCACTGCTCGCCGGCATGGCGAGCTTCGAGCGGCTGCGCCTCGCCGGGCGGGCCCTGAGCGAGGCCCGTGCGCGCGCCTCGCAAACGCTGCGCGAATTCCCCGGCCTGCGGCGCCTGGCGGTCGCCGGGATCACGCTGCTTGTCTTTCTGCCCATCCCCGGCTCGGGCGCGGTCACGGGGACGCTCGTCGGACGCCTCGTCGGCCTCTCACGCATGGCGACCTTCGCCGCTGTGGCGAGCGGCGCCGGCCTCGCCGTGAGCGCGTACGCCGGCGTCGCGAGCTTCCTCGACGAAAACTGGCGCGAGCTCATCAAGAGCCCGACGCTGGTGATCGCCAGCACGCTCGGCCTAGTGGGCTTCGTGTGGTTCGCGTGGCTGCGCGTGCGGCGCGAGCTCACGCGCGCGTAGCTGCGCCCAGAGTTCGAGCGCTCACGCCGCGTGCGTCGCACGTCGCGTGGGGCTAGATGCGTTCGCTGCGCAGGACCACGCAGCTGCACAGGAGAGCCGCAGCGCAGCTCGCAAGTCCGATGTCGACGCGTCCGCGCATCGCGCCTCAGCGCACTTCGACGTGCACTCCGCTCGAGGCCGTGAAAGCGCCTATGCGCGCGATCGGCAGGCCGCGCGAAACGAGCTCGCGCTCGAGCGTCGCAGCATCCTGAGGCGCGACGACGATCAGCAAACCACCCGAGGTCTCGGCGTCGAACATCAAGTTCACCAGGGCGTCTTCGAGCCCGGGCGCGATGCTGACCTCGTCCTTCAGTCCGTTGCGGCCGCGCTTCGCGCCGCCCGAATTGAGGCCCTTGCGCGAGAGCTCGAGCACTCTGGGGAACAGCGGCGCGCGCGCGGACTCCAGGCGGAAGGTCACGCCGCTCGCCTTGGCGATGTTGCGCGCGTGGCCGACGAGCCCGAAGCCCGTGATGTCCGTGCAGGCGTGCGCGTTCGCGGCGAGCATCGCCTCCGCCGCGTCGCGGTTGAGCGTCGCCATCTGGCGCGCCGCGGGCTCGAGCGTCGCCCAGTCGATCGCGCGCTTCTTCGCCGCGGTCGTCATCGTCCCCATGCCTAGCGGCTTGGTGAGGTACGCGACATCGCCGACTCTCGCACCGCTGTTCGCCGTCATGCGCTTGGGATCGACCCAACCCGTCACCGAGAAACCGAACTGCATCTCGCCCTGCACGGTGTGCCCACCGGCGACGCTGGCGCCGGCCTCGGCGACTTTCTCGAATCCGCCGCGGTGGATCTCGGCGATCCACTCCTGCGGCAAGTCCTTGGGCAACGACGCAAGCGTGAGCGCGCTGATCGGTTTGCCGCCCATCGCGTACACGTCGGAGAGCGAATTCGCCGCGGCGATCGCGCCGTACCAGTACGGGTGGTCGACGACCGGCGGAAAGAAATCGACGGTGAGCACCAGCGCGAGCTCGACCCCTGCGGGCAGACCTTCAGCCCGCCCCAGCAGGACGACGCCAGCGTCATCCATGGTCTGAGGTCCGACGAGCAATCGCTCGCCGTTCGTAGGAGAGAGGCCGCGCAGAACCTGCGCGAGCTGCCCTTGCGGCAGCTTGCCTGCTCAACCCGCGCAGTCGGCGAAGTCGACGAGTCGTTTGGCTTGGGGCTCGGTCATCGTCGGGCCCAAGCTAACGCACGGCGCGACGCGATGGCACTCGGCCCCCCCGAGAGTTCGCGGCGAGCGGAGCGCGGCTCAGTGGCCGCCGCCCGCACTCGCATCGAGCGCGGAAGCGTGCGCCGGGCCGCGCCAGGCGATCCACGCCACCAGCGCGAGTGCGACCACCGCCACGCCCAGCGCGACGCCCCACCACAACCCCGGCAGGCCCAGCCCGAGCTCGAAGGTGAGCCACCAGCCCAGCGGCAGGCCGAGCGCGTAGTAGCCGATCACGTTGGCGACCGCCGTCGGCCGCGTCTTGCCCATGCCGCGCAACACTCCGCTTGCGACGACTTGCGCGCCGTCGAAGATCTGGAACGCCGCGGCCACGGGCATGGTGCTCGCGACGAGCGCGAGCACGACCGCGTCGTCGCTGTAGATCCGCCCGATCGAATCGCGCAGCACGAAGAACACCACGCCGCACAGCGCCATCAACCCCACGCCGAGCGCGAGCGCGGCCCCCGCCGCGGTCTGGGCTCGCGCCTGCTCACGCGCCCCGATCAGGTTGCCGACGCGGGTCACGGACGCGATCCCCACACCGAGCGGGAGCATGAACGACAGCGACGCGAGGTTGAGCACCACCGCGTTCGCCGCGAGTTCGACCTTGCCCAGCTGGCCCGACCACAGGCTCGCGATCTGAAAACCCCAGATTTCGGCCGCGAAATGCACGCCGATCGGAAGTCCGATGGCGACGATCGCGCGCAGCGCACGGAGATCGAACGCGGCGCGCGACCACGGGGCCCAAGCGCCCTCGTGCAAGCGCCCGGCCCGGATGAGGCCGAGCAGCAGCAGCGGCATGCTCGCCTGCACGATGCTCGTGGCGATCCCCGACCCCACCGCGCCCAGCCGCGGCATGCCGAGCTCGCCGAAGATGAACATCCAGTTCAGCAGCACGTTGAGCGCGTTGGCGCACAGCGCGACGATCAGCATCGGCCGGAGGATGCCGCGCCCCTGCAAGTAGCTGCGCATGGCGCAAAACACGAGGAACAGCGGCTGCGAGGGCAGCTGCACGAGCACGTAATCGTGCGCGACGGCCGCGATTTCCGGATCCTGGCCGCACTGCACCAAAACGGCGCGTGTGAACAGCCACAGCAGCGCAACCGGCAGGCTCACGAGCAAGGCGACGACGATGCCGCGTTGCAGCGCGCGCGCCATGCCGAGCGTGTCGCGGGCGCCGTGGGCCTGCGTGACGAACGGGTCGATGCCCAGCACCAGGCCCATCGCGACCATGGAGGTTCCCACCTTCCACAGGTTGCCCAGCGAAACGGCCCCGACGGCGTCGACGCCGCAGCGCCCCACCATCACCAGGTCGACGAAGCCCAGCGCCATCATCGAGAGCTGGGTCAGCACGATCGGCGCCGCCAGGTGCGCGAGTTCGCGGAGCTCCGCCTGGAAAGGCGCGGCGGCGGCGGACTGCGGAGGGGACGTTGAGTGCATGGCGGTCGCGTTACGCGCGGCGAAGCGCGCCTTTTACCACGTCCGCCGAACCCGCGACCCCGCGAAGCGAGCTACGATCGACCGCCTCGGATGGTCCGTTGCGGGCCGAGCGACCGAGTCGGCTCGCGCCAGCTTCACCATCCGCGGACAAGGGACTTTCGATGCGAGTGCTGCTCGTGATGGCTGCGCTGCTGGGCGCCGTGTGCGCCGCTGGCGGCTTCGTGCCGCCAGCGCAGGCGGCGAAGCAGGCCGACGCGGCGCCGGCGACGAACGCCTCCAACGACGAGTACACGCGCGAGTTCCGGCGCGGCGTCGAGTTGCTCACGGCGCGCAAGCTCGACGAGGGCTTGGCGGCGATGCGGCGCTGCGCGCAGTTGCGGCCGAACGATCCCAGGCCGGTCTACAACCTCGCCTGCGGACACGCGCTCAAGGGCGAGCTCGACGCCGGCTTCGAGCAGCTCGAACGCGCCGTCGAGTTGGGCATCGTGTTCCTCGAGGCCGACGGCCTGAACATGCTCGCGGCGGCGGACGCCGACCTCGACGCGCTGCGCGCCGACGCGCGCTTCGCACCGCTGGTCGAACGCTGCAAGGCGCAGATCGCCAAGGTCGAGGCCTACGCTGCGAGTCCGCTCGTGTACGTGCCGGCGGCGCTCGAGAGCGCGGAGCGCGTGCCGCTGCTCGTCGTGGTCCACGACCACGGCGACACGAAAGAGGGCGCCTTCGCCAAGGGGCCGTGGAAGCAACTGGCCGACGAACTCGGCTACGCGCTGGTGATCCCCTCCGGACGTGCGCCGCTGCATTTTGGGCCCGAGGTCGCGCCCGAGAAGGGCATGACCTGGTTTAGGCGCATCGAGGACTACGAAAAGGCGCACTGGAAGTACGACGCGGCGATCGAGCGGGCCGTGGCCGACCTGCGCAAGCAACGCAAGCTCGACCCCGAGCGCGTGCACATCGTCGGCGTCGGCTTGGGCGCGATGCTTGCCTTCAACGTCGCGCTCACCAGTCCGGGCCTCTACAAGGGCGTGGTCGTCCACAACGGGCCGCTGAACTTCCGCATCGTCGGACCGCGCCTGGACAACGCGCGCAAGCTCGGACTGCGCACGCAGATCCTGATGCCGCTCGAGCCGCGCGGCATGTTCGCGAGCACCGACGCCCAGGCCTACGAACGGCTCGTGGTGCAGATGCGCAGAGCCTTGGCGAACAGCAAACTCGCCGGCGCGCTCGAGCGCTGCGCGTCCCCGAGCGCCGAGTTCTCGATCGACGACGCGACGCTGCGCGCTGCACTGGCCGCGCTCGCTGCGCCGCCTGCGCCCGCTGGCCCGGGCGCAGACGGCCGGTAGCGCCGTCCGGCGCTCACTCGCAGCGGAAGCGGCGCGCTCCGAGCCACGCCGTGCCGAACGTCGCGAGCACGAGCCATCCCACGGCCGTCCAGGCGCCCGCCGGCCCGCTGTGGAACAACATGAGGCGGTGCAGGGCGTTCATCACCCAGCCGGTCGGCAACCAACTCGCCAGTTCCTGCATCCAGCGCGGCGCAACTTCGATCGGCCACCAGCAACCGCCGAGCGCGGCGAGGACGTTGGCGCCGAGCACGCTCGCGCCGACGACCTGCGCCTCGGTGGCGACGAGCGAAGCCAGTGCGAGGGCGAGCGAGGCGTTGAACGCCGCCCACAGCGCGAGCACGAGCGCCACCATGGCGCGGTCCGGGCCCCAGTCGACGCCGAAGACGAGCGCGCCGACGACGACGGCGTAGGACAGTTGCACCAAGCCGAGCGCGAAGATCGCGAGCCACTTGCTCGCGGCGATCTGAGCGCGCGAGAGCGGCGTCGAGGCGAGGCGGCGCAGCAGGCCGCGGCGACGGTCGCCGACGAGCGCGACGCCGCTCGCCGTGAGCAGCACGATCATGGTGAACATCACCATCGTGCCGGGCACGGCTTGGTCACGGCCGCTGGGAATCACGCGGCGTTCGCCCGCGCTCTGCACAACGACTTCCACGCTGCGCGGCGCAGCCCGCAGCTTGGCAAACTCCTCGGCCGTGCTCGCGCGGCCCTCGACAGCGAGGGCGACGACGTCGGCGAGCACGCCCCACGCTGCGCGCGTCACTCGGAAGCGTTCGTACTCGAAGGCGCTGCCGCCGCTGTCGCGCCGGAAGTCGAGCGCAACCGCGCGGCCCGCGAGAAGATCGCTCGAGAAGTGCTCGGGCAGCGTCACCACACGTCCAGGCGACGGCGGCGCGGCCTGGGGTTGTCGGACGCGCTCGACGGCGAAGCCGCGCTCCGCCAGACGCTCCTGCAGCTGGTCGACGAGCACGCCCTCGCCGGGCGCTTCGAGGACCAGCGGCTCGAGCGGATCCGCGCTGCGCCGCGGCCCGCTCTGGAGCAGACCGAAGAAGTAGAAGAACACCAGCGGCATGACGAAGGTCCACAGCCACGTCTCGCGCTCGCGCAGCACGCGGCGCAGATCGAGCCAGGCAAGCTGCAAACCCGCGTTCACGACGCACCTCGCGCGAAAGCGCCGTTCATGCGCCGCGCGCAGGCCGCGGCGAGTGCGAGGAGCGTGAGCAGCACGCCCGCTGCGCCGAGCGCGAGCGTGGAGGGCGCGAAAGCTCCGAAGAGCAGTTCGTCCAGCAGGCCGACGGCCCAACCGTTGGGCGTGAAGCGTCCGATGCGAGCCAGGGACTCCGGCATCGCGGCGAAGGGCACGAAGCTCCCGCCGAGCATGAGCAGCGGGAACACGAGCAAGTTCCCGAGAACGCTTGCGGCGCGCTGGGTGCCGGCGAAGAGCTTGACCAGCGAGAACAGCGCGAGGAACGCGGCGCCGACCAAGGAGCTCCACAACGCCCCGAGCGCCGCGCGCCACAGAGCGCAGTCGAATGCAACCGCGGCCGCGCCGCTGGCGACGAGCGCGACGCACAGCATGAGCGCCCAGCCCGCAACGAGCTTGCCCGCGAGGGAAGCCGACGCGCCGCCCGGCGTGGCGACGACGCGTCGCAGGGTTCCGCTCTGCCGTTCGCGCCACACGTCGTCGGCGAGCCCTTCGGCCATGAACAGCAGCGCCATGAGCAACATCGCCGGTGCGAAGTAGGCCGCGAGGCTGCGCTTGGGGCGCTCCGCGGAGCGCACGCTCGCGCGCACCTCGAGCGCCGGCGGAACGACGTACGGACCGATGCGTTCGAGGCCACGTTGCGCGAGAACTGCGGCGCGCGCGACCTCGAGCTCGTCGCCGCTGAACGCAGCGTTCGACGCTTGCCGCAGCGCGTCGCCGAGCACGCGGTGCGCGTAGAACACCAGTTCGCCGAGCAACTCCACGCTCTCTTCGACGAGCCCGGGGAGGATGCGCTGCGATGGATTGGTGACGAGTTCGAGGCGCGTCGGCGTCTCGCTCCACACTGCCGCGCTGAAGCCCGCAGGAATCACGAGCAGCGCCGTGGCTTCACCGCGGTCGAGCCGCGCGCGTCCGTCCGGCTCGTCGACGCGCTCGGCCTCGATTAAGCCAGCCCGTTCGCTCGAGAGGGCCTGCACGAGCAAATCGGCGAGGAAACCCTGGTCGTGCGAGGCCACGAGCACACTGGCCCGCGGAGCGGCGCCGCCGCGGGACCCGTTCGCCAGCAAGATCAACCCGCCGATCACGAGCGGCAGGCCGAGCCACACCGCGAGCGCGAGCGGATCGCGCCAGCGGCGGATCCAGTCGCGTCGCGCGGCAGCCCAAGCCGCGTGCAGGAACGACGGCGCGCTACTCACGCAGCTCCTTGCCGGTCAGCGCGAGGAACAAACTCTCCAAGCTCGGCTGGCGCAGGCTGGTTTCGCGCACTTCGTTGCCGGCGGCAGCGAGGGCGGCGAGCACCTGCGCGAGCACCCGTGCTCCGTCGCGCACGGCGAGTTGGACGACGTGGGCTTCGAGCGTGGTGAGTTCGAAATCGCCCAGAACCTCGCGCAGCGGCTCGAGCGCGGCGCGCGCCGAGCGCGGATCGAAGCGTCCGCTCAAGCTCAGGATGTCGCGCCCGCCCAGGCGCGCCTGCAGCTCGGGCAACGTGCCGAAGGCGATCAACTTGCCGTGGTCCACGATCGCCAGGCGGTCGCACAACTGCTCGGCTTCCTGCATGTGGTGCGTCGTGTAGAGCACGGTCGAACCCGCGTCCGCCGCCTGGCGCACCAGTTCGAGCAAACGCACGCGCGACTGCGGATCGACGCCGACGGTCGGTTCGTCGAGCACCAGCACGCGCGGCGTGTGCAGCAACGCGCAGCCGAAGTTCAGCCGCCGCTGCATGCCGCCGCTGAAGCGCGTGATGCGCTCGTCGGCGCGCTCGGCAAGCCCCAGTTGTTCGAGCACCGCGGCGGCCCGCTCGCGAAGCACGCGCCCTCGCAGCCCGTACGCTGCACCCCAGTACTCGAGGTTCTCGCGCGCGCTCAGTTCGTCGTACAGGGCGAGCTCCTGCGGCACGACGCCCAGGTGCTCGAGCGCCAGGCGCCGCTCGCGCACGACGTCGCGGCCGAGCACACGCACGCGCCCGGCGTCCGGCGCCCGCAGCCCGCTGATGCAGGCGATGGTGCTCGACTTGCCGGCGCCGTTGGGGCCCAGCAGCCCCGTGATCTCACCGGGCTGCGCGCACAGATTGAGGTCGTCGACGGCGAGAGCGTCGCCGTAGCGTTTGGTCAGGCTCTCGATTTCGATCACGGTCGCGTGCTCCGGCGTCTGGGTGCCGCGGGCGCGGCGGATCCTCCGCGGAAAAGCGCAAGAAACGCGCGCTCGGGCGCGCCGCCCGCTCAGACGAGCGCGGCGAAGGCGGCGACCAGCGCCGCGTCGTCGCCGGGGAGCAGCGTGCGCGGATCGAGCAGCACGGCGCCGTCCTGGATGCGCGCGAACACCGGCGGCGTGCGCCGTCGCAACGCCAGCGCGAGCGCCGCGGCGCCGAGGCTGCGATGGCGGACCCGCACGACGAAGCTCGGCAGGAACACGGTCGGCGCGCTCCCGCTCCCGGGCTGCGACTGGCCGGGCTCGACCTCGACCTGCAACGCGGCGTGGGTCGCCAGCTGGCGAGCGATGGCCTCCGCGCGCGGCCGGAGCTCGTCGGCGCTCAGGCGGAGCAGCGCGCGCGCGGGCACTTCTTCGCCGCGCCCCTGGGCGTACAACTCCAGCGTCGCCTCCAGCCCGGCGAGCGCGACCTTGTCGAGCCGCAGCGCTCGGTACACCGGGTTCTTGCGCAACATCGCGATCGCAGCGCGTTTTCCGACCACGAAGCCGGCCTGCGGCGCGCCGAGCAGTTTGTCCCCCGAAAACGTGACGACATCGACGCCGCTGGCGATCGCGGCCCGCACGCGCGGCTCGTCGTCGAGCGCGTCCGGAAGCGGGGCGAGGCCCTCGAGATCGAGCAGGCCCGATCCCAGGTCGAACGCGCTCAGCAGTCCGCGCGAGCGGGCTAGTTCGGCGAGCTCTTGGGGACTGACCTCCTCGGTGAAGCCCTGCACGCGGTAGTTCGAGGTGTGGATCTTCATCAGGAGCGTGGTGCGCTCGCCGATCGCGGCGGCGTAGTCGCCGATGCGCGTGCGGTTGGTCGTTCCCACTTCGCGCAGCACCACGCCGGCGCGCTCCATCACATCGGGGACGCGGAACGAGCCGCCGATCTCCACGAGCTCCCCGCGGCTGACGATCACTTCGTCGCGCACGCCGCGCTGCAAGCACGCGTTGAGCAGCAGGTACACCGCGGCCGCGCAGTTGTTCACCACGATGCCCGCTTCGGCGCCGGTCAAGCGGCGCAGCAGAGTCGAGAGGCGCGCATCGCGTTCGTTGCGTTCGCCGCTGTCGCGATCGACCTCGAGCACGCAGTACCCCGTTGCCGCCGCCATCGCCGCCGCGGCTTGCGGGTGCAGCGGCGCGCGGCCCAAACCGGTGTGCATCACCACTCCGGTGGCGTTGATCGCGCGCACCACGCCGGCGCGACGTTCGAGACCGGAGCGCTCGCCCACCGCACGCGCCAACTCGCCGCCCGCCAGCCGCGCTTCGACGCCGGCCGCGTCGAGGGCTCCGGACTTGATCTCGCGGCGCCAACTCTCGAGCACGTCGCGCACGAACTCCGCGAGCAACTCGCGGCGCACACCCTGTGCGGCGGCCGCGAGGTCAGGCGCCAGCAGAGCTTCGTCGACCGAGGGCAGAAGCCGAAACGCGAGCGCAGCAGGCGTAGAACTCATGAGGGAAATCCTCTTGCGCCGGCTGCTGCGACGCAATGGCAGTCCCAAGCGCATTGCGCCTCAGGGCACGGGCGTGATGCTGGGCGAGACCAGTTCGACCAGCGGGCCGCCGGCCACGCTCGGCGTGTAGGCCCGCCCCCAGCCGTCGGTGAGCAGTCCGGAGTCATTGGGCAGCAAGCCAGCCGCCACCAACACGGTGAACGCGCTCGACCACAACTGCGGAAGCGGCGCCGTGAGTTGGTGCAAACCGTTGTACAGCACGATCGTCTGGTTCAGCAGCTTGAGTTCCGCCAGCGTCTCCTCGCGCCGCACCAACGTTACGTCCACCACCAAGGTGAGGTCGTCGGACGTGTTGGGCGTTGCATCCTGACCCAAGCTGCTCAGCGTGACCTGATCTCCATTGACGCTGACGTTGTAGGGGCGCGACCAGGCGTCGACCTCGTACCCGTTGCGATTGGTGTTCTGGTCGGTAGCGACGCCCGGCAAGTACGGCCCGCTCCAGCCGGCGACGCCCGCGCGCGTCGAGAGCCCACTGATCGCGCTGGGCAGATGTCTGGTGTCGCGGAAGTACTCGAGCGTGGCGTTGGCGAGGAGTTGGATCTCCTCGCGTGTCGCGACACGCGCTTTGTGCGTGAGGATCTTGGACATCACCGGCACAGCCGCGCCCACCAGCACGCCGATGATCGCGATCGTGATGACCAGTTCGATCAGCGTGAAGCCTCGTACGAAGTGCGTGTTGCTTTGCTTCATCCCAGCGTCTCGTAAAGCCTGAAGATCGGGGCCAGGGCAGCGAGCAGGATCAGGCCGACCAGCACGCCCGCCGCGGCGAGCATCGACGGCTCGAGGAGCGCCATGAAGCGCTTCACAGCCCTGGGAATCTCGTCGTCGTAGTAGGCCGCCAGTCGCGAGAGGCAGCGGTCGAGTTCGCCGGACTGCTCCCCCACCGCGACCATCTGCACGAGCATCGGATCCATGTTCGGTTCCGCTTCGAGGCCTTGTGTGATCGTCTGGCCGCGCCGCACCCGTTCGCTCGCGCGGGAGAAGGACGCCGCGAGCGCTGCGTTTCCGCACGTCGCCCCGGCCACATTGAGCATCGTGAACACGTCGCAACCCGCCTCCTGCAGCACGCTCGCCGTTGCGGCGAAGCGCGAAATCGCCAGCTGACGCGCCACCTTGCCGAACTTGGGGATCGCGAGTTGGAGCTGTCCGAGCGCTACGGCCGCTCTGGGGTTCCTGCGTGCGCTGATGTAGCCCACCACGAGCGCGGCAATCGTCGCCAGAATCCACACGATGTTGTTCACGACGAAGTCCGAGGCGCTCAGCACCATGCGCGTCTCTGCGGGAAGCTGCTCGCGACCGCCGGGGAACAGCGTGAGGATGCGCGGCAACACGAAGTACAGCAGGATCCCGATCAGGCCGACCAGCGCGCACATCAGGATGCCGGGATAGATCAACGCCTGTGCAGCGGTCGCCTTGATTGCGCGCGACCACTCCAGGTGCTTGGCCAATCGCAGGAGCACCGTGTCGAGCGCGCCGGACGCCTCGCCCGCGCGCACCGAGGCCCGGTACACGTCCGGGAAGGATCGCGGGTGATGGTCGAGCGCATCGGAGAGCATCGATCCCTGCCGCAGGCTGCGGACGATGTCTTCGACCACGCGCCGGCTGTCGGCGCGTTCCAGGCGCTGTCCGATGCCTTCGAGGCCGGACACGATGTGCACGCCCGCCGAAGTGATCGTCGCCAGCTGCGTTGTCAGGGTGACCAGATCATCGTGCGCCAGCTTCGAGTTGCGCACGCGCTGCTGCGACACGACGACCTTGGCCTGCGACAACACCAGGCCGCGGGTTTCGAGCTCGCGATCGAGGTCCAACTCGTCGCGCGCAGTCGAACGCCCCATGACCACAGCGCCGTCCGCCTGGATGGCGACGTACTCATACGTGTTCACGCTCTTCCTTGCTGAGCCGATGGCTCTTGTGAACGCGCACGACCTCCTCGACGGTCGTTTTGCCCTCGCGTACCTTCTGACGACCGTCAGCGAGCATGCCGATGAAGCCCTGCGCTTCGGCGTGCTGGCGCAGAGCTATCAAGTTGTTGCCCGCGCGCAAGAGGTCGCTCATTCCGTCGTCGGGCAGGAACAACTCGCTGAGCGCCGAGCGCCCCGAATAACCCGAGTTGCGGCATCGCGGACAACCGCGCCCGCGCCGCATCTGTCCGGGATCGCCCTCGAGCCACACCAGCTCGTCCTGCGTCGGCGCCGCCGGCTGCGCGCAGACGTTGCACACCGTGCGGATCAGGCGCTGCGCAAGCACGCCGATGAGCGAGTCCTCGACCAGGAAGGGGTTTACGCCGAGGTCGACCAGGCGTGGCACCGCTCCGATGGCCGTGTTGGTGTGCAGCGTGGAGAACACCAAGTGGCCCGTCATCGAAGCCTTGATCGCCATCTCGGCGGCGTCCTTGTCGCGGATCTCGCCGACCAGAATCACGTCGGGGTCCTGGCGCAGCAGCGCGCGCAAACCCTCTTGGAATCCAAAGCCGATCGCCGCGTCGACTTGGCTCTGGCGCACCAGCGGCAGCCGGTACTCGATCGGGTCTTCGATCGTCGCGATGTTGTCGTGCATCGCGTCCATCTCGGCCATCATCGAGTACAGCGTGGTCGTCTTTCCCGAGCCGGTCGGTCCGGTGACGAGGAACAGCCCGTGCGGCCGCTCCTTAACCCTGCGCAGCAGGTTCAGCACGCGTTCGTTGATGCCCAGATCCGAGAGCCGCAGCGCCACGGCGCCGCGGTCCAAGATGCGCAGCACGACGTTTTCGCCGTCGGCGGAAGGCATGATCGAAACACGCATGTCCACAGGGCGTTCGTCGACGCGGATGCGCAGACGCCCGTCCTGCGGGCGACGGCGCTCAGCGATGTCGAGATTCGAAAGGATCTTGATGCGCGAAATGACCGCGTCCGTCGCGTCGCGCGGCAGGTTTTCGCCCTGCTGCAAGAGTCCGTCGATGCGAAAGCGCACGCGCGTGAGCTTCTCTTCGGGTTCGACGTGGATGTCCGTCGCGCCGCGGTGCACAGCATCGACCAACATCGCGAGCGTCACACGCTCAACCGGAAACTCCTCGCCGATGCCGCGCGCCGCCTTGAGCGTGTCGAAGACCTTGGCGACCTGGCCCTCGCGCTCGGGCATGTACTTGCGCGCGAGCGCGTCGATCTCCGCCTCGGTCGTGACCGCGAGCTTGAGCGGATGAGGAAAGCGCGCGCGCACGCCGGACAGGCTCTCAGGATTGTCCGGATCGATCATCACGACCAGCAACTGGTCGGCCTCGAGCCGGATCGGGAGGGCGTTGGTGGAGCGGATGAACTCGCGGTCGACGCAGGCGAGCACCAGCGGATCGGGCTCGACGTCCTTGGCGCGCAGGAACGGCAGTCCAAGGTCCTCGGCGAGCAGTTCCGCGACGGTGTCCGGCCGCAGGAAACCCAGGCTGACCAAGATCTGACCGAGCAGTCGGTAGGCGCGCTTTTGCTCCGACAACGCGACCGCGAGTTGGTTCTCAGTGACCAACCCGCGTTCGAGCAGCCGGTCTCCCAGCCGGAGTTTCGCGCCTTGCTGGGTCATTTGCGGGCTCGCGCGGCATGGGACTGAACACCCGTGTCGCGCACGCGCTCGGTGTAGGTGCGGCGGAACACGTCCTTGAGCGAAGCCGCTTCCTCGGGCTTCACGATGCGCGGCGTCAAGAACACGATCAACTCGCGCTTGACGAGATCGTCGTCGTCGGAGCGGAACAGGCGACCGAGCCAGGGAATCTCCATTAGCCCTGGCACGCCGCGGTCCACTTGCGTGCGCTTGTTCTGCATCAGACCACCGAGCACGACCGTGCTGCGATCGTTGACCAGGAAGCTGCTGTTGATCACGCGGCGATCGAGCACCGGGATCTGGTTGAACACGTCGACGACTTCGCTCAATTCCTGACTGATGACGATGCGCACCGAGCCGTCGTTCTGGATCGTCGGCGTGACCTTGAGCTTCACGCCGGCCTCCTTGAACTGCACTTCCTGCACGACGTTGGTGCCTTGCCCGGCGCCGCTGGCGATCTGCGTGCTGGTCACGTTGATGAACGGCACCTCGCGGATCACTTCAATCGACGCTTCCGTGCCGGTCAGGGCCAGGACGCGCGGTGAGCTCACCAGATCCGTGCCGGTCAGGCGCCGCAGCGCCTGGATGGTGGAGGCTACGTCTCCGTCCTCGGAGTCGAAGGTGAGTTCGAAGGCGTTCGAGGCCGCCGAGAGGTCCTGCATCAACGAGAACAGGTGGCCATTCGCGGAGCCGGCCACGTCGTGCGTGAGCCCCATTTCGAACGAGTCGCCCAGTAGCACCTCGAGGATGCGCACTTCGATGAGCACCTGCTTCTGGCTCTGATCGGCCTCGGCGAGGTAGCGCCGCACGTTGTCGATGTCCGACTGCGCGCCGCGCACGACGATCAGATTTTGGGTCGGTTCGAGCACGATGGTGGTTGTCTGCGCCACCAGCGCGCGCAAGTTCGCCAGTGCGCTCGCCAAGTCGATCGAATGCGCGCGGAAGGTGGCCGTCGCCACCTGGGACCCGTCGTTGCGCGCGACCCAGAAAACGCCCGGCGGCGACTCGACCAAGCGCCAACCGTTGCGTTCGAGCAACGCATGGAGCGCGTCGTTCAATGTGATGCTCTTGAAGGACACATCGACGCGCGCGTCGAGATCCGCGCCGAGGTAGAGGTTGATGTCTGCGCTGTCGGCGAGGAAGTGCACGACTCGGCTTAGCGCGGCGTCGCGGAACTCCACCGCCAGCAGCTCGTCGCCGCCGACCTTGGGACGCGCAGGCGCTCCTCCCGCGGCAGCGTCGTCGCCGGGAAGCGGATCGGGGCCTGGCAGCAGGTCAGGGTACTCGTCCGAGAGCGCAACGGGGACGGTCTGCGGATCCAGGAGATCACCGCCCTGGCGATCGAGCAACGTCGGCTGAACGGCTTCGCAACCCAGATTCGCGGCGAGCGCAGCGCCAACAAGGAGCGCTGTGCGCTTCAAGACTTGCCTCCACTGCGATCGGAGTCCGTGCGGTTCGCTGCGCCGCCGGCCGTTTCGCTGGGAGCAGCAGCCGGCGAGGTGTTCGCAGCTCCGCCGCCCGCGGCGTTCGGCGCCGTACTCGGCGCGGGGGTGTTCGGCGCCGCGGGCGACGTGGCGGGTGCGCCGGGATTGGCGCTGCCCGCAGAGCTTGCGGCGGGCCGCACGCGCACGGCGGGCATCGGGATCCAAACTTCGCGTCCGGCGAGCACGACACCGACGCCCTGCGGCGTGCAGGTGTTCACGAGGCCTTCGTCCCCCAGCAGGTGTTCGCCCGTTCGCACGATGCGCCCGCCGAACATGGCGACGCCACCGCCGGCGCCGCACACGACGCCGCTCAGCGGAGACTCCTTGAGGAAGCGCTGCAGGCGCGCGCGAACATCGCTTCGTCCGTCCGCGCCCGCGGGAGCGGACTCGAGCCGCTCCAACGCCGCTTCGAGCGAAGCGAGCACAGCGCCAAGTTCCGGCTTGGGTTGCGCAGCTGGCGAAGGCGCCGACTCAGGAAGCTGCGCTGCAGGATCGTCGAACGAAGGCGCCTGGTGCTGAGGCATGCGCTCCGCGATCGAATCGGGCTCACTCTGCGCTTGGGCTGCCCGCTCGACGGGCGTGAACAACGGCTCGGAGCGAGTCGCGTTCACGAGTTCGTTGGCGAACAGTCCGGAGGCGGCGACGAGCACCACTCCGTACACGAGTTTCTTGCGAGTCGAAATCACGGCGTTTCCTCGGCGAATTGGAGGGGATCTCCGTCGGCGACGGGCGAGAGCGGCGGCGCGCGGTGGAACAGTCCGAGCTGCACTCGCCCCTGTGCGCGGCGAGTGCGATCGTCGGGGAGGTCGATGGCGGCTTCGGTGACGTACGCGGGATAACCGAGCGCCGCCAATTCGCCTTCCAAGCACACCAAGGCGCCGAGCGGGCCGACGCCGATCAACTCGAAGCACTGCACGACGATGCGATCGCTGGTCGTCGGCAGCCCGGTGTCCCGTTGGGCGCCGACGGTTAGCGACTCCAGCTCGAAGCCCGCGCGTTCGCAGGCCATTCGCACTGCGCCTTGCGCGACGACGAGATCGAGCGCACCTGGGGTCTGTTCGCGCGCGACGGCTAGCGCGCGGCGTGCGCGCGCCTCGACATCGTCGGCGTCGTAACGACTGCGCTGGTTGCGCTCGCGCGTGTACTCCTCGCTGCGGACCCGCGAGGCGCTCAACGCTTCGCGCGCCTCGCGGATGGACAGCGCCGGAGGCGTCGTCACGCCGGCGAGCGCGACGAGCGCGACTATGGAAGGGCCGAGAATGGAGCTTGCGCGCAGCAAGATGCCGCGCGGAACGTTCGACACGCGCGCCGAGGTTTTGCGATTCATCGCGCAGCCTCCCAACTCGCGGCGCCGTCGAACGGGGCGCCTTCGCCGGGCGCGAGCCGCCCGCGGATCTCGAGCGGAGACACCCGCACGTCGGCGAGCGTGGTGCAGCGCTCCAAGCCCGACTCGATCGTCTTGAGCGCGCGCACGGCTTCGAGCGGGTCGGCCGGAGCGACGCCGCTGAAGCGCACCTCGCCCTGCGAGCCGAAGCGTTGGAGCGAGAAGGAGCGCAGCTGCGCCTGATCGTCGACCACTCCGACCAGGGCCTCCAGCGTGGGCGCGAGCGGCGCGCCCCAGTCCAGACGCGCCACGAGCCGGTCGGTTTCGACTTGCAGTTCGTCCAGCAAGGCCTGCGTGCGGCGATTGCTGTCGCTGAGCGAGGCAAGATTTCCGCTGGCGGCGTCCATCGACATGCGCGCGCTGTGCAGCGAGTGAAGCTCGCGCGCCAGGGAGTAGTGCATCACGGCGCCAATGCTCCCCGTGACAAGCAACGCGGCGCCCCCGACGCCGACGACGAGCGCCAGTTTCGGCGGGGTCGGAAGCGACGCCTCGAGCGCGAGCGAGCCGGTCGAGCGGCAGGCTGAGAGCGACAGCACACGCGCGGTGAGGGCGCGCTGCTCCGGCGCCTTGAGGTCGTCGGTCTCGTCAGGCCGCACGCGCACCACAGCCCCGGGCAGCGCTGTGACGATCGCGGCGGCGAACAGCCGCGAGCGGTCGACGTCCATGCCGAGCACGACCACTTGCTTGACGCCTTCGCCGCGGCTGACTTTGCGCCAGAACGCATCGAAGGTCTTCACCTCCTGGATCAGCGTCATCGCCATGGTTGGCGTCGACTCGAAGCTGCTCTGAAGGCGGTTGTGCATGTGCAGCTCGTCGGCCTGGATGAGGCTCACGACGACACAGTCCGTGTCGACGTCGACCACGATGCACGGTGCGGCGGGATCCGAGCGCAGACCCTGCGCAAAGCACAGGCGCGCGATGGCGGGCGACGCCAGGCGTTCGATTTCGAAGCCGCTCTTGTGCAGCGCATGGGTCAGCGGCGTGATCAGCGAGCGACGCATCGCGAGCAGGAACCACTTGCTCTCCGTGCCGGCCTCGGCGGCGACGCGCCGCTCACGCGCCAGCGGAAGCGCGCAGTACAGGGCCTGCTCCGCATCGACACCGAGCAAGTTGGCCGCCTTGCGCGGCAGAACGCGCTCGAGGTCGCGGCGCGGCATGTCGGGCAAGCCCAGCACGCGCTGCTCGACGAGTTTGCCGCCGAGCGCGAGGACGCAGCGTCGACGAGCGCCGCCGGCCTGCGCCCGCGCCTGTTCGGCAGCCGCAGCGAGATCGCCCGGCGCAGCCCCCAGCACCGGGACCTTCGCGTAACGCACGGCGCCGGGCTCGCACGGGTCTAGCCACTCCGCGCCGTCCGGCGTGAGATGGAGAACGGCCAGTCGCTCCGCAGAGCGCTGGCTGGAGTCTTGAGGCATCGGGGTCAGCCTTCGGGGATGGAGCGCGGCGTGCGACGAGCGAGGGGGAAGGCCCGCCAACGGCGCGACTGCAGGGGGTCTTCGGCCCAGCGCTGGGACCGACTTGAGGGGCCGCTCGGCCGCGCCCCAAGTCGCACAGCCCACGCTCCGAAGTCCTCCCACGCCGCCAGCCCGCCACACCCCATGCGCACACCCCGGAACGCATTCACGTTGCTCGAGCTGGTCATGTTGATCGCCATCCTCGGCCTGCTGGCCGGAGTGGTCGCACCCAGGTTCTCGCAGCGGCTAGCGGCCTCGCGCGACGAGCGCAGATTCGCGGAACTGCTCGCCGTGCGCGACGCGATCGAGCAGTACAAGCTCGACACCGGCGCCTATCCGGTCGGCCGCGGCAACGCCAGCTACGGCGGCTGGGACGTGTCCCACGACGGCGAGTTCCTGAGCGTGCTCGACCAGGCGGGCTACTTGAGCGAGATGCCGCGCGATCCGCTCAACGACGAGAACCACCACTACCGCTACTTCCGCTACAATTCCGGCGCGTTTGGATGCGTGGGGCCCGAACCGTTTTTCGTGCTCGGCATCCGCAACTTCGAAACGGCCGGCGCGCGGCAGAAGCACGTGGGCGTGTTCAAGTGTCCGCTGCGCGACTGGACGAGCGAATTCGCGTACGTCACCGGCGGCGGCGCGGCGTACGACTGAAGCGCGCGATCGACGCAGCGGGCGCAGCTCGACGGATCGGCGCCGCGCAGATGGCTCGACGCGTCAGCTTCGAACCGGTGCGCAGCGGATTCTGGGCAGAGCTGCGGGTGAGTGTGCTGCTCCCCGAGTCCGGCGAAGATGTCGCTGGAATCGCGCTTCTCCATGAGGCGTGAGGAGTGCAGGCGAGCCGAGTTGGTCGCCGAAATGCAGCGACGCCGCCAGGGGCGACGAGGCGAGCGAGATGTTCGACGCAATTGGCAGGCGGGACGCTAGTGTCGTGCGGATGAGTGCAGCGACACGCACGGTTCGCATCGGCGCCCTCGATTTGGAGTTCGAGGTGCTCGCTGGCGACACCATCATCGGTCCGGCGATCGAACGAGGCGCCTGGGCCGACCACGAAACCGCGCTGTTCCGAGCTCACCTCGCGCCCGGCGCCACGGCCGTCGACCTGGGCGCCAACGTCGGCTGGTTCGCCGTGCAGGCGATCCTCGCCGGGGCGCAGGTGCACGCCTTCGAGCCGGCGCCCGAGATCGCCGCGGTGTGCGAGCGCAACGTGCAGCGGGCGCTCGTGCGCCGCCCCGGCCGCGCGCACGTGCACCGCGTGGCGGCCGGCGCCGAGCGCGCCAAGGCGCGCATCGCGCTCGCCAGCGACAACTTCGGCGACAACCGCGTGCTCGAATCCGGCGCGGCGCGGCCGGGAGACATGGGCGCGGGGCGCGAGGTCGAGATCGAAGTCGCGCCGGTGGACGACTTCGTCCAGGGCCCCGTTCGCATGCTCAAGATCGACACTCAGGGCTCGGAGTGGCTCGCCTTGCAGGGCGCGCGCAAGTTGCTCGCCGCGAGCCCCGTGCTCGGACTGCTGGTCGAGTTCTGGCCCTACGCCCTGCGCGGCGCGAGCGGCCGCCAATTGCTCGAGCACCTCAGCGAGCTGGGCTTCACACTCGGCAAAGCGACCAACGCGCCGTATCCGATGAGCGTCGAACGCATCCTGGCGCAGGTCGAGCGCCGCGACCGCGTGAAGGGCGGCATCGATTTGTACGGGGCGCGCGGTACGAACTTCCATGTGCTCGGCGCGAAGGCGCGCTTGCACGGGTTCGTGCGCAGCCTCAAGGAAGACTAGGGATCCTGTGTCGGAGAACCGTCCGTGAGCGTGATCGATTTTCACATGCATCTGTTCTCGCGCAGCTACTTCGAGGCGCTCGCCTCGCAGTCGCCGCGCCAGGGCAGCGTCGACGAGAAGCTGGCCGCGCTCGCCCAGCGCACCGGGCTGGAGTTGCCGCCGGCGAGCATCGAACAGCACACCGAGCGTTGGCTGGCGCAGATGGAGAAGCACGACGTCGAGCACCTGTGCGCCTTCGCCAGCGCGCCCGAGGAAGCGGCGGCGCTCGCTGCTGCGGCGCGCCACGCGCGCGGCCGCATCACGCCGTTCGCGCTGGTCAACCCCAAGGCGCCGGGCTGCGCGGAGCGCGTCGACGACTTGCTCGGCGCACAGGGTTTCGCCGGCGTGCTGCTATTTCCCGCGTTGCACCACTACTCGCTCTCGAGCGAAGCGTGCGCGCCGTTGCTCGACGTGCTCGAGCGGCGTGGCGCGATCGCCTACGTCCACTGCGGGCTGCTGGTGGTGAAGATCCGCGACCTGCTCGGCTTCCCGCGCGCCGCGGACCTGCGCTTTGCGAACCCGCTCGAACTCGTGCCGGCGGCGAACAGCCACCCCCGCACGCGCTTCGTGATTCCGCACTTCGGCGCCGGATTCCTGCGCGAGGCGCTGCTCGTCGGCGCACAGTGCCCCAACGTGCACGTCGACAGCTCGTCGTCGAACTCGTGGATCGGCGCGCACGCGCCGGCGCTCACGCTCGCCGATGTGTTCGCCGCGGCGCTGCGTGTGTTCGGACACGAGCGCATCTTGTTCGGCACCGATTCGAACACGTTCCCTGCGGGTTGGCGCGCGGACCGGCTCGCCGAGCAGCGGCGCGCGCTCGACGCGCTGGGAGTCGACGACGCAGCGCGCGAAGCGATCTTCCGCGGCAACGCGCGGCGGCTCTTGGGCCGCGCCTGAACAGGCGGCGCAGTCGCTCGCGGCGCGGGCGACTGCGCAACGCAGCAGCGCGTTTCAGGGCGCCACGTAGAGTTCGCCGCCCGCGCGGCGGAACTCGGCGCTCTTTTCCGCGAGCCCTTCGGCCAGCACGACCTCCGCGGCGGCCCCACGTTCGGCGGCGAGCTTGCGCACGTCGTCGGTGATCTTCATCGAGCAGAAGTGCGGACCGCACATCGAGCAGAAGTGCGCCGTCTTGGCGCCGTCCTGCGGCAGCGTCGCGTCGTGGTACTTGCGCGCCGTCTCGGGGTCGAGCCCGAGCTCGAACTGGTCCTCCCAGCGGAACTCGAAGCGCGCCTTGGAGAGCGCGTTGTCGCGCTCCTGCGCGCGCGGGTGGCCCTTGGCGAGGTCGGCGGCGTGCGCGGCGATCTTGTACGCGATCACGCCTTGCTTGACGTCCTCGCGGTCGGGCAGACCCAGGTGCTCCTTGGGCGTCACGTAGCACAGCATCGCCGTGCCCCACCAGCCGATCATCGCCGCGCCGATCGCGCTGGTGATGTGGTCGTAGCCCGGCGCGATGTCGGTCACCAGCGGTCCGAGCGTGTAGAACGGCGCCTCGTGGCAGTGCTCCATCTGGAGCTCGACGTTCTCCTTGATCTTGTGCATCGGCACGTGGCCGGGGCCCTCGATCATCACTTGCACGTCGTGCTTCCAGGCGACCTGCGTGAGCTCGCCCAGCGTGCGCAACTCGGCGAACTGCGCCTCATCGTTGGCGTCGGCGATCGAGCCCGGCCGCAACCCGTCGCCCAGCGAGAACGACACGTCGTAGCGCGCCATCACCTCGCAGATGCGCTCGAACTCCGTGTAGAGGAAGTTCTCCTTGTGGTGGTGCAGACACCACTTGGCCATGATCGAGCCGCCGCGCGAGACGATGCCCGTCACGCGCTTCTGCGTGAGCGGGATATAGCGCAGCAGCACGCCGGCGTGGATGGTGAAGTAGTCGACGCCCTGCTCGGCCTGTTCGATCAGCGTCTCGAGGAACACCTCGATGTCGAGCTTCTCGGGACGACCGCGCACCTTCTCGAGCGCCTGGTAGATCGGAACCGTTCCGATCGGCACGGGCGAGTTGCGCAGGATCGCCTCGCGCGTGCGGTGGATCTGGGCGCCGGTGGAGAGGTCCATCACCGTGTCCGCGCCCCACTTGAGCGACCAGCGCAGCTTCTCCACCTCTTCTTCGATGGACGACGCGATCGCGCTGTTGCCGATGTTGGCGTTGACCTTGACCAGGAAGTTGCGGCCGATCGCCATCGGCTCGAGTTCCGTGTGCCGAATGTTCGCCGGGATGATCGCGCGGCCGCGCGCCACCTCAGCGCGCACAAACTCCGGATCGAGTCCTTCGCGCGCGGCGACGTACGCCATCTCTTCGGTGATCAACCCGCGCCGCGCGTAGTGCAACTGCGTCGGCGTGCGATCTCCGCTGCGGCGCGCCACCCACGCGGTGCGCGGACTGGGCAGAGCCCCGGTCGAGGCCTGTGGGCCGCAGGTGTCGTACAGATCGATCGAGTGCTTACCGCCCTCGAGCCACACCCGACGCATCGGGACGCTGAGTTGTTCGGCGCCGTGGCGGACAGACAGGTGCACGCGCTCGCTGCGCGGGCGTTCGACGACGGGTGCGGACATGGCAGCTTTCCTACGCCGGTATGACCCGGATCAGGTTCAAGGGGTGCATCTCAGCCGCGCCGCCAGCGCGTCCACCCCGCCGCGACTCAGGTCGCCCGGCGCGGTGGGCGCGCCCCGCAAGCGCAACGCCCCCAGCTTCTGGACTGCGGCGCACGGAACGCGCCGAGCGCTCCGTCTACTCCGCAGCATCCTCAGGTTCTCACAGCCGCGCGCGCTGCGCCAGTTCCGCGCGCGCGGCGTCGCGCCACGAACCAGCGCGCCAAAACGTGGCGTCGCGGCCGAAATCGCAGCCGCGGTGTTCCACGCGGGCGCCCTCAGCGCGGCGAGAGCGCGGCGTCGCGCCGTTGCGCGCCGCCGCTGCGCACATCACTCGTCTTCGTCCTCGTCCTCGAACGGGTCGTCGTCATCGTCATCATCGTCATCGTCGTCGTCCTCTTCCTCCTCGTCATCATCGTCGTCGTCATCGTCGTCGTCCTCGTCATCATCGTCGTCGTCGAAGTCGAGGTCGTAGTCGTAGTCGCCCTCGGATGCGCTCGAGGTGTCGAGCGCCGGGGCTTCGAGCAGGTCAAGCTCGAGGTCGAGCGCGCTCTCGTTGCTGAGGTTGAGGTCGGAGATCTGCATGGTGTGGAGGCGGCGCGGCCGCCGCCGGGAAAGCCGTGATCGATTCGAGGTCGCGAAGTGCGCGCCTCGAGCCGCGATCGGAGGCCGGTGAGAGGCGCATCTTTTGCGGCCCGCTCTCGATCGGCGCAAGCAAAATATCGAAGTGCGTCGGCGGCGCGCGCGCCGAAGCAAGGCGCGCACACGGGGGCCAGATCCCAACAGTCAGGCCCCACGCGTGTGGTCGCGTCCTTCGCGCCGGCGTCCGACACTCGGCCTCCCCTGTCGCGCCGACGAAGTCTGCCCGCGGGTGACACGACCATCGTCTTCGGGCGGCGACCTAACGCACGCCCCCTCCGTTCACCGCCCCGTCGTTCACCACGAACGGAGGCGCGAAGCGAGGGGGTAGCGGTGGAGGGACTTGAACCCCCGACACGCGGCTTATGAAGCCGCTGCTCTAACCACTGAGCTACACCGCCGTGGATCCCCTGCCGCGCGGCGGGTGGCGCGGCGCGGCGCACGGACGGCACGTGGCCACAAGGCCCGGGCTCGTGGAGCGCCGGGTCTGGCGGACCCTGCGGACGTCCAGCGGGGCGAGGACGGTAGCCGTGACCTGTCGGGTGGTCAAGCACAGCCGCGCGGCGCGCGAGGCGATCGCCAGGCCCTCCCGCACGCGGTTCGAGAAGTTTTTCTGAGAAGTTCCGGCGGAGTGAGGCGCCGTTGACGTTTCTACATGTGGCGAAGCGTCTGTCCGGACCGGCCTGCAGTCCGGCGTACGCTCCTGACACCCGCCCCACGTCTGCGAGCCACTGCCACACCGCGGCGCGCTCTCGGGACGGGATCAAGGGGGCCGATGCCGTGGAGAGAGCCGAGGCGTTCCGGTCCAACAGGAGCGCCTCGCCTTGTTTTCGCGGCTCGTTTCGCGGCTCGTTTCGCGGCTCGTTCTGGGGCGTACTTCGGGGCTGAGGGCTCCGACCGCACGGAGGTCGCACGGAAAATCGCGCGGCGCGCATCGCGGCCGGGATCGCGGCGCACCGCTTTGCCCGGGGGCCCGTCGGGCACCGGCCGGAACGCGGGCCCGGCGGAAGGGCGCGCTGCCTCGCCGGCGCCAAAGGCGACCAGGCGGATCGGGCCGAAAACGCTCGTGCGAGGGCTCAGGCCCCCACGCGCAGACCACAACCCGGCACGCGGGCGGGCGCCACGGCGCAGGCGCACAGCACCGTGAGACCGGCGCGCCCCGGGCACGGCCGTTTTCGGCCGCCGTTCCGAGGGCTCAGGCGGATGGCTGGGCCTGAACCACGCCGCCGATCGAGTGGTAGCGCAGCTTGCGCGTCGAGAGCGCGCCGGTTTGCTCTTCGACCACCGAGCAGGTGCGGATCGGTCGCGAGTACAGGTGCATCGTGACAGCCGGCTTGCCGCCGGCGGGCTCGATGCGATGCCAGCCCATCTCGTCGACGATGAACGCCACCTGGCCCTGGCGGAAGGTACGTACCGCGCCGGAGCGGACGGCGGCCTGGGGCGGAGCGCCGACCTGGTACAGCGTCTCGGTCACGTCGCCTTGCAACACCCCCATCCAGCAGCCTTGACCTTGGTGGTCGTGGATCGGACTCCGGTGGCCCACGCCCCAGCACAGCACGATCAATTCGAACAGATCGCTCTGCCGCACCAAGTTGCGCGCGTAGTAGTCGGCCTCGAACAGCGCGAAGGCGCGCCAGTCGGTGGCCCCGGAGCGCGCGTAGCGCTCCAGCGCGGCCGTCACCTGCGCGTTGCGCTGGCCGTCCGCCAGCGTGCGGTCGAGTTCGTGCAGCAGTTCGTCGATGGGTTCTCTGGTCATGGCACGGCGACGGGCGCGGGGGCGCGCGTGGGACTCCGACGGAGACAGTCAGCGAGGGCTCGCAGCGCCTGCTCGAGGTGCGCATCCTCGAGCCCGGCGCCGAGCGAAAAGCGCAGCGTTCCGCGCGCGAGTTCTTCGGGCACTCGCATGGCCGAGAGCACGTGCGAGAGCACGCCGTTGGAGGCCGCCGCCCCCGCCGAGACGCTGACCGCGCGTTCGGCCAGGGCCGCCTGCAAGGCCGCGGCATCGTGGCCAGGGAACGCGACGCTGAGCGTGTTGGGCAGGCGCGCGCCACTACCGTTCAAGGAAGCGGACGGACAGATCTCGCGGATCGCGTCCCACAACCAGGCGCAGCGCCGCGCCGTGCTGGCGGCATCGAACGCGCCCTGCGCCATGAGTTCGAACGCGAGGCCGAGCGCAACCACGCCGGCCGTGTTCTCGGTGCCTCCGCGCATTCCGCACTGCTGGCCGCAGCCGAGGATGAGCGGCGGCAAGCTCACGCCGGAGCGGATGTAGAGCACGCCCACGCCCTTGGGCGCGTAGAGCTTGTGGGCGGACAGGCTGAGAAAGTCGCAGCCGAGCGCGCGCACGTCGACCGGGACCTTGCCTACGGCAGCCACGGCGTCACACAACAGGCGAACACTGCGCGCGCGGCACAGCGCCGCAGCTTCGGCGACCGGCTGCAGGATCCCCGTTTCATTGTTGGCGAGCATCAGCGCGACCAGGCGCGTGTTCGGCCGCAACGCGCGCTCGAGGTCCGACAGGTCGACGCGACCGTCGGACCGCGGGTCGAGGAAGGTCACCGCCGCGCCACGCTCCTGCGCCCGGCGCGCGGACTGGAGCACGGACTTGTGCTCGATCGAACTGACCACCAGGTGCGCGGCGCCGGGCTGCGCGGCCGCCGTTTCCAGTACGGCCCAATTGTTGGACTCGGTGCCCCCGGAGGTGAACCAGATCTCGCCTTCGTCGGCGCCGAGCCCGCGGGCGATGCTGCGCCTAGCCGCGTCGATCGCGGCCCGCGCCGCGAGGCCGTCCGCGTGCGCTGCGGAGGCGTTTCCCAAGGCGTCGTCGAGGGCCTGCAGGTACGCCGCGCGCACGCGCGCGTTGACGGGGGTCGAACCGTTGAAGTCGAGATACGCGCCGCGTCCAACTGCTGTCATGTCGGACGATTATGCATGCCCCGCCGCGGCGCGCGCACTCCGTTCCGGCCCGCCGAGGAAGCGTGCGGCGAAGACGCCGGAAAAATCGCCGCGACCCGGTTGCGCTCCGCCATTCGGCCCCCTAAACTTTAGATGCGTGGGCGGTTCGCCGCGCACGTAGCGAGGTCCAGTGAGAGGCGTTCGCACTATTGCGAGCGGTGCGAGCGCCCGGGAAGCTCGATGGACCTCCTCTCTCCCTCGGGCCAGTGATCGGCAAGGATCACTGGCCCCCTTTTTTTCGCTCCCATTGAGCCTTCGCGCGGTTCCGCGAATTGGGCCCTCGCATCGAGTCCGGACTCGAGTCCCCGAAATCGCACCGCAAGTCCGCCCGAGGCCGGGGTGGCTCGCGCTCACGGCCGTTCGCGGCAACGATCCGCAGTAGCCAAACGGGTCACCTTCCGCAGCGCGACTGCCGCGCAACGGATCCGCTCGACTCCGCTCGACGGTGACCTGGCGGCGGTGACGGACGGCGCGTCTTGCGTGCAGGCTCACCGACGAACCTCGCCGCGTGGCATCGGGCCATGTGAACCCGCAGATGCGGCGCAGCTTCGGCGAATCCCCGCGGCGACGGCTGGCCCGGCGATCCACGAAGCGGCCCACGAGGCGGCGACGAAGCGACTGGGGGCACACAGTCGAAGGTGGGCCGAACGTCCGAGATGAAGGTGCGAAGCGCGACGCACCCGAACGCCCGCGGCGCTACGGCGTGACGACCCACACGTGCTGTGCGGGGTCGGCCTCGAGCAGCGTCAACTCGCCCGAGAGCGAGTTGTGCAGCCAACTGGCCGTGGGCACGCCGTCGCGCAGGACCTGCACCGGCGCGAGCGCCAAGTCGGTGAGGATCACCTCATCGGCGAAGCCATCCGCCGCGGAGAGCGTGACCGTCAGCGGCGCCGTGTTGCTCAGTCCCGCGGCGAGCGTACGCACGCGCAACGAGCGAAGGTTGGCCGTGGCGCTGAGCGTGAAGGTGTTGTTCGCGGAGTTGAGGTTCCAGCTGAAGGGCGAGAAGGCCGTGCCCACGTCCTGCTGGACGTCGAAGTGGAAGTAGGCGCGGTTGGCGTCGGCGAGCGTGTTGCCGGAGGTCGGCGTCTGCAGCTGGAACAGCCGCATCCAATCGCACACGAGCCGCTCGTCGAAGGCGTCCCAGGAGTGGCCGACGAAGTTCGTCACCAGGCTCGTGTGCTGCGCGCTGACCAGCGGCAGGCTGGCGAGGTGCGCGACGAACACGTCGAACTGGGTCATCAAGTACGGGATGTCCGAGCTGGCGCGCAGGCTGAAGACGTTGGTGTGCGCGAGGTTGCGGGCGAGGTCTGTGCCCGGAGCGACCTGCTGCAGCAGCGAATCGAACTGGAACAGACCGGAACGGCGCATCAGGTATGGATCCGCCGAGTTGAGCGAACCGTTGCCGAAGATGTCGTCGTACGTGTCGCGCGTGGTCTGCACCTCGACGGAGTACGCGTGTTCGTGGTCGAGCAGCGGCGTGAGCGCGGCAACCGCAGCGAAGCGCGGTTCGTTGGCGCCGAGGTGGGTCGCCGCGTAGTTCAGCGCAGCGCCGCCCCCCATCGAGAACCCGACCGCGTAGATGCGCTGGTCGTCGACGTCGAGGTTAGTCGTCGCCCAGTCGAGCACCGCGCGCGTATGGATCTTCGAGAGCTGCGACGAGAAGTGGATCGCGCCCCACGACCGCGGCGCGACCACGTGCCACTGGCGTCGGCGCGCTTCCTCGAAGAAGCGCGTGGTCACGATCGCATCGACTTCGCTCACGCCGAAGCGGTGGAACACCACGAGCAGCGGGCGCGGCGTGGTGCTCGCGGCCTCCTGAACCCAGGTGCGCTCGGCGAAGCCCGTGCCGGGCGTCAGGTTCACGCGGTAGCGCTGCGGCGCCTGCGGGCGCAGCGCGGGGTTGATCAGAGCGGCGCTGACCTGCGGGCCGAAACCCGTCTCACCGCGCGCGAGCTCGCGGTCGAGCGCGTCGAACTCAGCGTCGAGCGGGTCGATCTGCGGGCGGCCCTCGCGCAGCGTCTCGCCCAGCGTCTGCGGCACGCGCGACACGCCATCCTGCGCGGCGGCGGGCGACGGTTGCGCGCGCAGGCTCTCGGGCGCGACGGTGCGCACTGCCTGGGCGTGCAAGCGCGCGGCCGGAGCCACGCTCAACGCCAAAATCGAAATGAGCCGCGTGAGCTGCAACGTAGGAAGTGTTCTGAGCCACGGAAGCCCCGCGCGCACCCCATCACTGCCCCCCGGGTCGCGCGGCGCACCAGCCGGCCTCCTCCAAGTGTAGCCCACGCAACCGCGAGGCGACGGCTCAGGCGCGCCCGAACCCGCGCTCAGCGGGGCCACGTGCCGCGAAGAACCTTCCCTGCGAGGCCGTAGCGAAGCCCACGGCCGCTCGCGCGGGCGCGCGCGGCGCCGCTGGCGACGAGGGCGGCGCCCAGGCACAAAAGACCGGCCGGCAGGATCGCCGCCCGCGAGACTTCGAGCGGGAAGCGTGTGCGCTGTTCGCGCGTCAAGCGCCGCAGTTGCTCCGCCCACGCCAGTGCGCCGGCCGCGCTGACTTCGAGCCCCTCCGTCGCCGCCGGCTCAAAACGCGCGAAATCGGCCTCGAGACTGGCCAGATTGGCGGCGGAACCGCCGAGAGCCACCACGACGCCGGCCCCCGGGGCGTCCCGCCGCGCGCGCAGCGCGTCGCCGAGCGCGGACTCCACCTCATGGCGCGCCGCGTTCCAAGCCGCGTCGAGCCAAGCTTCCTCGCCGCCGCCGGGCAGGTGGCGCTCCGTCAACACCAGCGCGCCGACTGGCGCGGAAACGCGCTCGCGACCACCGCTCCACGCCAACTCCGTGCTGCCTCCGCCGACGTCGATCACGGCGCAGTCCCGCGGCGTGACGTGTGCGTCATTACCCGCTCCGCGCGCCGCGTCTGCGGCTGCCGCGTAGCTCAGTTCGCCCTCGACTTCGCCGCTGACGACGTCGATCGACAGGCCGCAGGCCCGCCGTGCGAGCTCGACGAACTCGGCCGCGTTCGCAGCGCGGCGGAACACTGCCGTGCCGACCGCAACACGCTGCTCGAGCGGCACGCCGTGGCGTTCGACGACTTCGAGGAGTTCGCGCAACGCCGCGACGCCACGCCCGAGCCCTGCCGGTTCGATGCGCCCGGTGCGCGCGAGCCCCGCGCCCAGTCGCGGCGTGCGGAACGCGTCGTCGACGACGCGCAGCTCGCCGCGTCCATCCAACTCGGCGACCAGCGCGAGGAACGTGTTCGTGCCCAGATCGAAGGCCGCGACGCGGCGCGGAGCGGAGCTCATTCGCCCTCCCCCACGGCGTGGCCGGGCAACTCAGCGAGCTGACCGTGGCAGGCGCCTTCGAGGTTGAAGACCTGCACGCGCTCTCCATCGCAATCGATCAGCGCGATGCGCGCCGCGCCGCCGTCGACCGAGGATTCGACGACCACGTCGCCGGGAAAACGCACGTCGGCCGCATCGCGTCCGGTGCGCGCCAACTCGCGCATCAGGCGTCCCGATCCGTCGAAGAGCAGCAGACGAGCGTCCTCCAGTCCGCCGGCGACGACCATCCGTCCGTCGGGCAGCGGCGCGATCGCGATCGGCGCGACGCTCGCGCCGCGCGCGTCGAGCGGGCGGAACCAGAACAGGTGCTCGCCGTCGCGGAACACCTGCACGCGGCCGGCGCCGAACTCGCACACGTACAGGAAACGGCCGCAGATCGCGATGCGCTGCACGTCGTCGAAGCGCGCGAGCGGGTCGCCGAGCGGGCGCAGCGAGGCGAGGCACGCGCCCGACTCGCGGAACTGCTGCACGGCGTGGCGCCGCGAACCGCCCGAGGCGATCCAGATATGGCGCGCTTCTTCGCTCTCGCCCAGCGCGACGTCGAGCACGCGCCGCAGCACGCCGCGCCGATCGTCGCGGGCGCGCTCGATCCCGTCGATGCGAGCGGTCTGCGCGCCGAAGAGATTGAACGCGCGCACGCAGCCGTGCTGAGGGTCGGCGACCCACACCTGGCGATCGGAGTCGACCTCGATGCCGCCGGCGACGAGCGCGTCGCCGTGCTCGTCGCGCAGCGCAAAGCCGCGCGCGAGCGGGCGGCCGTCGAGGTCGTAGGGCCGCACGAACGAAGCCTGGGCGTGGCGCGCGACGTACAGGACGCCGCCGCGCAGCGAGAGCGAACCTTGCACGTCAGACGGGCTCCACGTTCACGATGACCACTTCGGCTGGAGCTCCCCAGCGTAGCGGAAGCCCGATCGCGCCCAAGCCGCGGCTGACGATCAACGTCGTCGCTCCGAACGCAACGCGCAGCCCAGGGTGCGCTGGCCCGGCGCGCCGCAGCAGCGGCAGGTCGAGCTGCGTCCCGTGCGTGTGGCCGCTCAGCACCGCGATGCAGCGCTCGCGTGCAGCGTGGCGCGCCAGCGCCGGATGGTGGCTGAGCACCAGCTCGAAATCGCCCGCGCGAACACACGCGCGCGCAGCCTCGAAGTCGAGCCGCCTGGATTCCTCGAGATCCTCGACGCCGACCACGCACAGCGCGCCTCCGGCGAGCTCGAGCCGCACGCCCTCGTTGCGCAACGTGCGCACGCCGCGCGCGGCGAGTTGTTCGACGATCCAGGGATCCTGGCGGCCGCGGTAGTCGTGGTTGCCGAGTACGGCGAACACGCCCAGCGGCGCGCGGAGCAGCGCGAGGTCGTCGAGCACGCGCTCGAGCTCGCGCGGCGCGTGCGTGATGAAGTCGCCCGTCAGCGCGATCAGGTCGGGGGCGAGCGCGGCGACACGCTCGAGCGCGTGCTTCAGATCGCCCGGACCGAGGAACGATCCGGCGTGGAAGTCGGAGAGCTGCGCCACTCGCAGTGCGCGCGGAAAACCGGCGACGCGCAGCGTTTCGTGGCGTTCGACCAGGCGCCCCGGACCGAGGAAGCGCGTGCGGTACCAGGCGCGGCCGCCGAGCGCGCGGAACGCGAGCTCGACCGAGCGCACCAGCGTGCGGCGAGCGAGCGAGTGACGGCGCGGTGCTTGGCGGATGTCCATGGCGCGGTCCGCGCGCTCAGGCGCGGCGCGCGAGGACTATAGGCCAGCCCCGAGCTCCAGCGGTTCGCCGGGCTCGAGCAGGCAGGCGCCGCTCGCGCGCACGAACTCCGCGGCGCCCGAACGCAGCAGCACACGGCCGCCGCTCGCGCCGAGTTCGAGCTCGAGTTCACCCTCGCCGAGTTCGAGCACGCCCCAGCGCGTCGTGAACACGTGAGCGCCGCGCGCTTCGAACTGGCCGAAGCCGAGCAGGTAGCGGTGCTCCGCGGGCGACTGCACGACCAAACTTCCGGCGCCGGCGAGGCGCAGCTCCGACTGCGTGTCGAACAGGCGCAGCAACCCGGACTCGTCCGTGAGCAAGTGGTCGCCGCGCACCAGCCGTTGAGGCTTGTGCTCGGCGGCGAGCGTGCGTTCACCGAGCCGGTAGCTGCCGAGCTGCGCCTCGACGTGCGCGGCCACTTCCTGCGGCTGCTGGCGCGCGAGCATGACGATCAAGAGCGCCGGCAACACGAGCGTGCGCAACCAAATGCGCGGACGAACTTCGTGGCCCGCGAGCGCCAACGCGGCCAGCCTGCGGCGGCGCGCAACACGCTCGGCCTGGGCGCGACCGACGCGTCCGTCGCGCGCGATGGCGCCGGCGGTGTGCGATTGGGTGACGTACTCCGCCTTGCAGGTCGCGCACGTGTTGAGGTGCGCGCGCAGGCTGCGTTGCTGGGCGAGTTCGAGCTCGCCGCTGAACAGCTTGGGCAGCGCACGGAGCGCTCCGTCGCAGTCGAGGGCGGCGGCGGGGACGAGCTTGGAGCGCCGGAAGAGCATGGCGGTTCGCTGCTCTTCGTCGACCCATCGAGGCCGACGCTTGAGGTTCGCGCGCCAGGCGGGCCCAGCGCGGGGAGCGGAGCGGGTGACCCGCTGCGAATCACCCAGCGCGGCGGCCTTGAAAGCAACAGAAAGCGTTCTCATCGCCGGCGATAACAACGGAGACGGCCGCGAAGAACTCGTGTCGGGCGTGCCGCATGGTCTCGAAGGTCGTGGCAACGGACTGCTCGCGCTCGCGCCGCCGATCGCGCGCATCGGCAAGACGGTCTCGCCTTCGAATCGCTTCCACACCTCCGACACGCCCGTGTGGAGCACGCTCTCGGCCGTTCCAACGGCGCACTTCCAAGTCCGGTGTCGCGAGTTCACCGGTATGGCGAGCAACTGCACGGCTGGCTTCAACTCCACCAACGCGCTCAGCTTCACGTTCACGCCGTGAACGCTTGGTGAGCAACCAGCGAGCGGCGCGCGTCAGCTCGAAAGGCGCGCGGCGCCGCGCTCGAGGCGCGCGAGCACGTGCTCGGGCCCGAGCAACGCCATCACGTCGAACATGTCGGCGCCCTGCACGACTCCGCACAGCGCCAGGCGCACGGGTTGGAAGAAGGCCGGCAGCTTGAGGCCCTTTTCCTGCGCCCACTTCTTGGAGGACTCGCGCAGCTCGGCGGCGTCGACGCCGCGTTCGATGCGCGGCGCGAGCCAGGCGCGGAAGTCGACCAGCGTCTGCGCAGCGTTCGCGTGCTTGCGCACGGCGGCCAGCGGCTCGTCGGTCCACACGACGGCGTCGTCGGGCTGGAACAGGTACGCGATGCGCGGCGCGAGCTCGCTGTAGATGTGGATGCGCGCCTGCTCGCTCTTGACGACCTCGACGAACCACGCGCGCCGCGCGGCCAGATCCTCGGCGCTGGTGAGCTTCGCCGCGACGACGAACGGCGCGCACGCGTCGGCGAGCTCTTCCGGCGTCATGCGGCGCAGGTACTCGCCGGCCATCCAGCGGAACTTGTCGAGGTCGAAGATCGCGCCGGCTTTCTGCACGTCCTTGATGTCGAAGCGCTCGACCAGCTCCTTCACGCCGAACACTTCGGTCGCGCCGTCGAGCGCCCAGCCCTGCAGGCACAAGAAGTTGACGACTGCGTCACGCGGATAACCCGCGTCGCGGTAGTCCTGCAGCGCGGTGTCGCCCGTGCGCTTGGAGAGCTTCTTCCCGTCGGTTCCGAGCATCAACGGCAAGTGCCCGAACTCCGGCGCCTCGAGGCCGAGCGCGCGGTAGAGCAGCACTTGTTTGGGCGTGTTGACGAGGTGCTCCTCGCCGCGGAACACGTGGGTGATGCGCATGTCGACGTCGTCGACCACCACGCAGAAGTTGTAGGTCGGAGAACCGTCCGAGCGGAGCATGACCCAGTCGTCGACTTCGGCATTTTCGAAGCTCACGTCGCCGCGGATGTGGTCGAAGAAGCGCGTTTGTCCGTCGGGCGTCTTGAAGCGCACGACTGCCTTCTCGCCGGCCGCGACGCGCGCGGCGGCGACGGCCGGATCGAGATCCCTGCAGTGGCGGTCGTAGGCGATGCGCTCCTTGCGCTCCTCCTGGCCCTTGCGCACTTCGTCGAGCCGCTCCGTGGAGCAAAAGCACAGGTACGCGCGGCCGGACGCCACGAGCTCGCGCGCGACGGCGCGGTAGCGCTCGAAACGTTCCGACTGGCGGTACGGGCCGTGCGGGCCGCCGACGTCCGGACCTTCGTCCCAATTCAGGCCCAGCCAGCGCAGACCTTCGAGGATCGCGCGCTCGTACTCGCGCGTGCTGCGCTCGGGGTCGGTGTCCTCGATGCGCAGCAGGAACTGGCCGCCGCAGCGGCGCGCGTAGGCCCAGTTGAACAGGGCGGTGCGGGCGCCGCCGATGTGCAGCATGCCGGTCGGGCTGGGGGCGAAGCGAACGCGAACGGGACGGGGCACAGCAGGACTCCTTGGGGAACGGGCGAGCCGCGCAGGATAGCGCGAGGCCGCTTCGGCGCGCCGCGTGCGCGGGCTACATTCCGGCCATGACACCGAACGCAAGCACGCCCAAGAGCGCTTCTTCCTACCGGCCCTCGCGCGAAATCGTGCGCCGCACGCCCAAGGTGCTGCTCCACGAGCACCTCGACGGCGGACTGCGGCCTCAGACCGTGCTCGAGCTCGCGCGCGCGGTGAACTACACCGAGCTCCCCGAGAGCGACCCCGCGCGGCTGCGCGAGTGGTTCTTCGAAGGCGCCAACCGCAAGACGCTGCCGCTGTACCTCGAGGGCTTCAAGCACACGATCGCCGTGATGCAGACGCGCGAGGCGCTCGAGCGCGTGGCGTTCGAGTTCATGGAGGACATGGCGCAGGACGGCGTGGTCTACGCCGAGGTGCGCTTCGCGCCGCACTTCCACACGCAGCGCGGTCTGGGGCTCGACGGCGTGATGATGGCGGTGCTGCGCGGCCTGCGCGCGGGCCAGGAAAAGTTCGGCGTTGGCTTCGGCCTGATCGTGTGCGCGATGCGCAACGAGCCCGAGCACCTCTCGTTCCAGCTCGCCGAACTCGCGGTCACCTTCCGCAGCCAAGGCTGCGTGGGCTTTGACCTCGCCGGTGAAGAAGCCGGCCACCCGGCCAAGGACCATCAACGCGCCTTCGACTTCGTCAAGCGCCAAAACTTCTCGATCACCATCCACGCGGGCGAGAGCTTCGGCCCCGAGAGCATCTGGCAAGCGCTGCAGTACTGCGGCGCGCACCGCATCGGCCACGGCACGCGGCTGATGGAGGACATCGTCGTGTACGACCGCAAGGTGATCAAAATGGGCGCGCTCGCGCAGTACGTGCTCGACCACCGCATCCCCATCGAAGTGTGCCTGTCGAGCAACGTGCACACCGGCGCGACGCCCTCGATGCCCGAGCACCCCTTCCGCTTCTACTTCGACCGCGGTTTCCGCGTGACGCTCAACACCGACAACCGCCTGATGAGCCGCACCTCGATGACCGAGGAGTGCACCATCGCCGTCGAACAGTTCGGCTGCTCGCTCGCCGACCTCGAGAAGATCGCCATCAACGGCATGAAGAGCGCGTTCCTGCACTACGAGGATCGCGTGAGGATCATCTTCGAGGCGATCAAGCCGGGCTACGCGAAGCTGCGCGAAGAGCTCGGGCTGACGCTGTAGCGCACGGCGATGCGCTCGCCCGCTGGATTGCACGGCCGCGTGGACCGGCCTGTGTTCGAGAGCGCTGC
>Ga0169931_10000773_pt1 | contig 53286 bp, 54 predicted proteins | sample Kivu_15m_20L_FD_129675 | JGI IMG/M metagenome (GOLD analysis project Ga0169931, IMG submission 129675) | Freshwater microbial communities from Lake Kivu, Western Province, Rwanda to study Microbial Dark Matter (Phase II) - Kivu_15m_20L... | ecosystem: Environmental > Aquatic > Freshwater > Lake...
CGGTCGAGAGGTTCTGCACCGAGAACGTCGCCGTCGTGCCGCCTCCGCCGCCGGCCCGCCCGCCTCCGCCGGCTGCGCCGCGGCCGCCAGCCGGTGCGGCACCAGGCGCGCGGAACGTCGGGGCGCCTCCGTTGATGTAGAGCAGGGAGGCGCCTGAGGGATCGACGGCAGCCAGCGTCTTGAATTCCGGTTCACTGGTCAGTCGTTCGGCGACATCGCCCGTGCGCGTCCGGTACACGTCCGAGCGGGTGAGGTCAGCGGGGTCGGCGCCGATGAACAGGATCTGACGTCCATCAGCAGCGAACTGCGGCGCAGTCTTGAGCAGCGTTCCCGTGTTGTGGATCGTTTCCGCGCCCGAGGTCAGATCTCGCGACACCAACATCCCGTCCGGTTGCCGAATCCACGCGGCGTGGGTGCCGGCGGCATTGATGACGACGCCCGCGCCCCGGACTTCAGCGACGAGCGGACCGCCCGCCGTGGCGCGCACGATGCGCGTCATTGGTTCGGCAGCCGGACCCACTTCGTACGTCACGAACTGGCCGGACGGCGACAGCCTGGGCGCCCGTCCGTCTTCGGCGATTGGCGTCGATGGATACCACTCGCCGGTGAGCAGCGCGATGCGCTCCAGATAGTCAGCCGACGCCGGCGACTTGAGGATGGCGAGCAGGCGCGGCAATGCCTCGTGGTAGCGTCCGGCCTCCCAGAGTTCAGTCGCCGCGCGGTACTCGGCGGGTGGCCCCGTCTGGGCGGAAAGCCGCGACGCGCCGGTGGCGCTCACGAGCAGGGCAAGCGAGGTGGCAAGCAGTGGGACACGGGAGAGTCGAGCCATGGCCGACATGATACCCGCTCCCGGATGAGACATACTGGAAGCGACGAGGTGCAGATCATGACCCCCAAAGTACTGAGTGCCATCAACCAGCAGGTCGCGGCGGAGTTCTCCGCGTCATTCTCGTATCTGGCCATGGCGGCCTGGTGTGAACACCATCAGTTCACCGGCGCCGGCCACTGGTTCCGCTTGCAGAGCCAGGAAGAGCATGCGCACGCGATGAAGCTGTTCAACTTCCTGATCGCCCGGCATCACCCCGTCGCGCTCGGCAGCATTGCGGAGCCGCGTGCCACGTTTGGCTCCCTGCTCGAGGTCGTTGAGGCAGCGCAGGCGCAGGAGAAGGTGGTCAGCCAGCAGATCGACGCGCTCTATGAGATGGCGTTCACCGAGAAGGTCTTTGCCGCGATGGCCGAACTGCAGTGGTTCATCACGGAGCAGGTCGAAGAAGAGAAGAACGTCCGCGACATCGTCGCGAAGCTGCGCATGGTGAAGGACGATCCGTCCTCGATTCTCGATCTCGATCGGGAGTTGGGTGCTCGGGCGGCTGAGCCAGTGGTCGGGGCGTAGCCTGGCGCGGTCAGGCCCGGCGCAGGGTGGTGCGAGCCTGGTCGAACGACGGGTAGGTCTCGAAGATACCCTCGAGCCCGGCCAGCTTCAGCAGCGCGGTAATGCGCTGGGTCGGGCAGATCAGAACCAGCCGACCGTTCTGGCGCGCGACGGTGATGTGCGCAGCGATCAATTCGCCGAGCCGCGTGCTGTCAATGTAGGGCACCTGGGAGAGATCGAGTGCCACGGCGTGGGCACCTTCGGCGATCGCCTGTGCTGCGGTGGCCTTCAACTGGCCCGGTGTGTCGTTCACCGTGAGCCGGCCCACCAGTGCCAGCACCGCAATGCCATCCTCAATCCGCCGGGTAATCTCCATAAGAACGCCGCACCAATTCTACGCGATGCCAGATGTCAGATGTCAGATGTAAGATGATCCGCATGTCATCCATCGCTTCGCTCAGTGCTGTACGCCGCGTGCCCGCGGCCATCAATGAACCCGTCAAGTCCTATGCGCCAGGCTCCCTGGAAACGGTGGCGCTGAAGGCGCGTCTGGCCTCGATGGCCGCCGAACGCGTCGACATTCCGATCATCATCGGCGGCAAGGAAATCCGCACCGGCAAGACCGGGACGGCGGTGATGCCGTTTGACCATGGTCATGTGCTGGCCGACTACCACATGGCGTCTCCCGAGCACGTGCAGCAGGCCATCGACGCGGCGCTCGCGGCCCGTCGCGAGTGGGCCAGCTGGCCCTGGGAGGATCGCGCCGCCGTGCTTCTGAAGGCGGCGGAACTGCTGGCCACCACCTACAACACGACGCTGAACGCAGCGACGATGCTCGGGCAGGCGAAGACGGTGTATCAGGCCGAGATCGACGCAGCGTGTGAACTGATCGACTTCTGGCGCTTCAACGCCCAGTACGCGCAGGAAATCTACTGCGAGCAGCCGGCCAATGGTCCCGGCGTGTGGAACCAGTTGGAATACCGCGGACTGGAAGGCTTCATCTACGCGGTGTCCCCGTTCAACTTCACCGCGATCGGCGGCAACCTGTCGAGCGCGCCCGCGCTGATGGGCAACACCGCTGTGTGGAAGCCGGCATCGACGGCCGTCCTGAGCGGCTACTACGTCATGAAGATTTTTGAGGCGGCGGGCCTGCCGCCCGGCGTCATCAACTTCGTGCCGGGCAGCGCCGGCGCGATCAGCGATGTGGTGCTGAACTCGCCCGACCTGGCGGGGATCCACTTCACCGGGAGCACCGAGGTGTTCCAGGGCATGTGGAAGACCGTGGGCGAGAACATCAGCCGGTACAAGACCTACCCGCGGCTGGTGGGCGAGACCGGCGGCAAGGACTTCATCATTGCGCACCCGTCGGCGGATCCGCAGGCGGTGGCCGTGGCCATCGTGCGCGGTGGTTTTGAGTACCAGGGCCAGAAGTGTTCGGCGGCCAGCCGCGTCTACATTCCGCAGTCGCTGTGGAGTGAGGTGCGTGACCGGACGATCGCGATGATGCGCGAGATCAAGATGGGGGATCCGCGGGACTTCCGGAACTTCATGAGCGCCGTCATCGACAAAAAGGCGTTTGATCGCATCAGCGCGTACATCGGGGACGCGAAGCAGGGCGCGAAGATCCTGCAGGGCGGCGGCTGCGACGCGTCGAAGGGCTACTTCATCGAGCCGACGCTGGTCGAGACGAACAACCCGGCGTACCGCCTGCTGTGTGAGGAAATCTTCGGACCGGTGGTCACGGCCTATGTGTATCCGGATGCGAAGTGGCACGAGACACTTGACATTCTCGACCGCACCTCGCCGTACGCATTGACCGGCGCCGTGTTCGCGCGGGAACGGTCGGCCGTGCGCGAGGCCACCAGCGCGTTGAGGAATGCCGCGGGCAACTTCTATATCAACGACAAGCCCACGGGCGCCGTGGTCGGTCAGCAGCCGTTTGGCGGCGCACGCGCGTCAGGCACCAACGACAAGGCCGGGTCGAAGTCGAACCTGACCCGGTGGGTGAGCACGCGCACGATCAAGGAAACGTTCGTGTCGGCGACCGACTACAAGTACTCGTTCATGGCCGGCGAATAACCGGCGACCGTTCCGCCCGGCTCCAGCGCGTGATGAGCGCGCTGGAGTCGGCGAGATGCCGCAACACCAGATCGACCATCCCCGGGTCGTTCGTCACCCGCAGCAGACTCCCGGCCGCTTCAACCGACCGATACCAGGTGCGCAGGCCGTGCCCTGTGTACGCCGCCCAGTTCGCAAACACGTGTGCCGCCAGGCACCGTCCGATCACCGCGTCGGGCAGCGCCGGCGCGCGTGTGGCGAGGGCGCGTTCGGCATCCGCCTGCCATTCCGGCGGGACCGCCGCCCGCGCATCAGTCACATGAGTCGCGAGGCTGGCGCCGTCGGGCTCCCAGTCGGGGACGCCGCTGACGGCTGCGAGATCAAACGCCCGCTGGACGACGTCGCGTAGCGGGGCGGTGCCTGGGCGCCAGCCGTGCAGATGTTCCACGGCGACCGCCAGTCGGGGCAGGGCACTGTGGGGCAGGGCATCCACCAACTGCACGGCGAGCGCTTCAATCAGCCACCATCCGTCCCACTCAAGCAGGCAGCGTGGGTGAAGCAGCGGTGGCAGCTGCGCCGTGGCATCAAGGCCGACGTATTCCTCATGGGTGGGGAAGGCGAGCGCGCGATCGACGATGGTGACCGGGCCGGTGACGGCGTCAAGCAGGGCGCGTGCCGTCGGACAGTAGTGCGAGAGTGTCACGGACACGCCGCGGGGATCGGTGACCGATTGTCGCGGGAACTGCCGGCAGGCCAACGGCAGTGCCTCGTGGCCGGCCACCCGTTGGATCCGGCACCCGCCGGCTGCGTGGGTGTCGTGAAAGACGCACTGACCGTGGTCGCGGCCGAGCAGGATTGGGCCGTCGGGGATGTGGGTGATCGCCGCGGTCTCTGACGTCGTGGTGATGCGTCCGTGGGCGATCAACGCGTCGAGCCGTGCCTCCTGCGACGGCTCAATGGGAATCGGCCAATTGGACGTGCAACACCGTCCTGCGTGCTGACACCCGTAGCCGGCGTGGATTGACAGGACGCGGACGGCCGCAGGGCGACGAAGCGCGGGGTCAGCGATCACGGGTGATCGGCAGCAGGAGGGATTGCAGCAGGTTCAGCCGCCACGCGCCGTCGTCGGGGTTGTGGTACCCGAGCGCGCGTTCGGCGGGCGTGAGATCGCGGCGATGGCGCGCCGGTTCGAAGCTGGTGCCTTCGTGCCATTCGTTGAAGGTGTTGACGTAGGTCAGAAAGAAGCCGGAGCGCGCGTTGAACCGATCGAGGTCGGCCTGCAGGCGCAGCGTTTCCCGCAGCGACTCCACGATGCGGTTGTGCGAGGCCTGCTCGGCCGCCAGGCGGGACGAATCCGACAACCAGTTGACGGTGCCGATCGGCGGTTCGAAGGGCAGGGGCACATCACACTCCCCGCGCGGGATGACGGGCAGATACCCGTCGAAGCCGCCGTTGAGCGAGAAGGAATACAGCAGATCGTTGCCGCCGAAGGTGTCAGCGGCGGCGGCCCAGGTGTGGGGGCGGACGTAGCTGTCGTAAATCGCGATGCCGTCAAAGCCGGAGGCCCGTGTGCGGCCCATGTCGAGGGAGTCAGCGAGCAGCGTGACGTGATCGAAGTCGGGGCGAATGGCCTCCCGCAGCGCGTCTGTCTGCGCGCGCCAGGCGTCATCGGGCGCGTAGTCCGGTACCTCGCGGCGCACCCCTTTGCAGTCGATGATGGACTGCGGAAGTATGGTGCGGAAGGACTTGAATACAGGCGCGGCCGAGCCGTCCGCGCGTTCAAGCAGCAGGAAGTTGTCCCAGCGGCGTTTGTCGCCGTACTCGCGAAGCAGGTACAGCACGTCGGACGCATACGAGTTCACCCGATCGTCGCGGTACGGTTCCAGGTGAAACGTCACATGGATGTCGTGCGCCCGCATGATGTCCATGATCAGGTGCGTGATCTGGTCGTCACTGGACCCCTGGCCCCACCAACTCAGCGCGATCGTCCCCACGCCGGCATCCGCCACCCAGCGTGCGTGTTGTTCGATCACCTGCGCGCTGGTGGAGTCGTAGGCGCCGAGCACCGGCATAGTTGACGAGGCGATGCTGGTCGGCGGTGTATGACCGGCCTCGTCCCAATGGCGCCACGGATTGGCGCGGTACCACGCGTAGTACTCGAAGACGAAGTGCCGGCGGAGGTTGGGGAACCGCGCGCGCAGGAACGCCTCGGACGAGCGCATGACCGGCGCGATGCGTCCCGGCCGCAGATCCGGGATTTCGCCATCGCGGTCAAAGGTGACACGCGGACCACCAGGGGGTTCGAGCAGGGACCTCTGGACCGTGTCGAGCACCGAACCGGCGACGATGCGGCCCGATTTCAGAGCGGCGCCGATGGACGAGTCGCCATGAAACTGGCTGGCCGCGACCGGAAACCCCGCCGCCCGGCGCGCCATCGCCGTCATCGCCTGCGTCTGCGCTCCCAGGCGTCCGAGCCCAAGCCGTCCACCGACGTGTGCCATGGCCGCGCCCGATGCGGACAACAGGCCGGCTTTGAGGAGCGTGCGTCGCGTCAGTCGAGCCACGCAGAGATTCTATAGGCAAGGACGCGCTGAATAGCGAGGGCGGGCGCCAGTCTCGCCGCGATAGATTCTTCGTGACAGCCCCATAGCGCATCAAGGCCATGGCCCATAATCGCGAGCAGTCGCACTACCTGCGGGAGACGATCGGAACCAGTGTCGTCAAGCTAGGCACCTGCCATGGTCGTACTTGACAGCTGGACCTCGTTCAGTGTGGCACTCTCTCCAATCACGATTCGCCTGCAATACGGACGGCTTCAAAGACGTCGGAGGCGTTATGACTTTTAGACGGCTATTGGTGTGCGGCTATGTATTGGTGTTGCTGCTCGCTGCTGCAAATGCGGCTCTGCCTGCAACAGATGACGAAGCATGTTCCTTGAACTGTGGGGTTGGCAATGAAACTCATGGTTCCTGGCAGTTCTGTGGTCCTGTGTTTGACATCTGCCGAATCAAGTACTGCACTTGGGGAACCGAAGGGGTAGCCGAGCGCGGCACCGGGCCGAACTTCAACAAAGTTGCCGAGTGCAATGGGAGCCCGCGGTCGAGCGCACCACAGACGCCGACGTTGAGCGCCAGATCGAACCGTTCGCGCGAGAGCGCACGCGCCACCCGCGCGGCGGTGGCCACCATGCCGACGCCGGTCACCACGACCTGCACGTCCGGCTGCGCGGCCAGCGCGGTTCTGAGCGGCGCAACCTCGAGGTCAGTGGCCGCCACGAGCAACAGGCGCATGGCTATTTGAGAAACGCCAGCACCTGCGCCGACGACTGATAACCCGAGACCTTGCGCACCGCATTGCCAGACGCCGGGTCCACCACAACCATCGTTGGATACCCGGTCACGCCAAAACGCTTCACGTGCGCTTTCTCGATGTCCCCGTCGAGTTTCACTCCGACGAACCCGGCCGCCACGGCCTTGGCCACGTCGGCGTCAGTCCAGATCCACTCGTCCATGGTCTTGCAGGGCCCGTACCACGTCGTCTCAAAGTCGATGAGCACACGTTTGCCGGACGCCTTGGCCGAAGCCATGGCTTCATCGAGCTAATGGCTCCAGGTGAGCGGCGTCGTCGCACGGGGACGCGGCCGCTCCGCGGCTACGCCATCATCGGCCAGCCGATCCTCCGCTTTGGTCATCGGTTTATCGACGACGGCAAACGTCACCGAGGAGCCGTCCCTCGCAAACGACTTGAACTCGAGCACTAGGTCCTTCCCACCCGGGCGTTCGAGGAACATGAACCGTGTGGTGTCGCGCGCTTCCTTGATGGAGAGGACCGCTGAAGCCGCGTTGGGCATCGACGCCTGCACGACACTCCAGGAATCGCCGGGACCATACATCGCATCGTTGTTGCCATCCATGGCCGCCACATGCGCCGCGATGCCGTTGATGGTGGCGGTGCCGGAGACCCACGACCGCCGCGAGTACCGCAGGATGTTTGGCGCCGGCTGATCGTCCTCGCGCACGATCCAGAAACTGACTGAGAAGGGCAGTTCCCGAGCGGGTGAGGCGAACTTGACCTTCAGCTCCGCCGCATCGTACGAATTCCACCACGCCTTGGTCTTCTCGTTCTGCGTGGGCGTCGCAGTCATCGGCGCGCCGTCGTCGCCAAACCGAGCGTTGCGGTTGTGATGAATGTACAGCCGCACGAGATCTTTCGGGTGCGCCGTCGTCGCCGTTGCAAGCACCGGCAGCCATGAAGCGCGGTCGGGGCCGACCTGCAGCGAACCAACCTTGGCCGGGCGTGTGGCGCCTTCGGGCAAGGTGAGTGACGAAGGGGCGTCGGTGAGGGTGACCTGCGTGCCCTTGGGACTGAAGTTGGGTTTGGGCCCGTTGCCCTCCGGGGCCTTGTAGGTCAGCGGCACCAGCTTGCCCAACACGCCGTGCAGCCGACGGCGGCGCGTGCGATCAAGCCGCCGCCGCCGTGGGCGTGTCTGGCAAGCTGGTGTCGAAGGCGAAGGCCATCAAGCCGGGCCTCCTACACCCACTGTCGAATCATGTACCAGACCTGCCCCTGTGGCCGTCCTGACGGCGTATCCGCCGTCCGTGCTGAGGCTCACCATTGCGATGGCGTTCGACCGTCCTGCTGGCCCCGACGATGCCCCTGTAGATGCCGGTGCCGGTGCTGGTGACGATGGCCGTGTTGCCGGTGTTGCCGGTGCTGACGGTGACCCTGTAGATGGTGTTGCTGGTGCCGGTGCCCCAGTGCTGGCCCCACGGGCAGCGAGACGGCGGCCGGGCACAAGACTTGACAGGGACAGGACAAAGAGCAGAAGGTAAGCGGGACGGACCGATGCGCAAACATCGGAACCCGTCCCTAACGCACGTTCACCGGGGCAACGGTCAACGGCGCTCCCGCGATCATCTCACTGTTCGCGTTCGCCTTCACCGTGCCACCTGACAGGAGGCAGACAACAATGGGCGAACTGAGACAACGAGGTAAGACCTGGTGGATTCGCTATTACCGTGCTGGCGTGCGGTATGAGGAATCCGCACGTTCCACGCGCAAGGGTGACGCGGTAGACCTGCTGCGTCGTCGTGAAGGCGACATCAGCAAGGGGATTGCCGTCACTCCGGCAATGGGGCGCATGACGTTTGACGAAGCGGCGGCCGATGTCGTCAAGGACTACCAGATGCGTAAGCTGCGGTCCCTTGACGATGTGGAGCGGAAGATCAACCTTCACCTGAAGCCCTACTTCGGCGGCCGGCGGATGGCGGCTATCAGCACGGCGGAGATTACGCGCTACGTGGTTCAGCGACAGGAGGCGGGCGCGGCCGATGCACAAATCAATCGGGAACTGGCGGCACTCAAGCGGGCATTCCGGTTGGCGCTGCGGGCGGGGAAGTTGGCGCAGGTGCCGTATGTGCCGATGCTGGCCGAATCGAATGTCCGGGCGGGGTTTCTGGAGCGTGAGCAGTTCGAGAGTTTGGCCGGTCACCTGCCTGATGACCTGCGGGGTGCGTTCACGTTCGCGTATCTCACCGGGTGGCGCATTAAATCCGAAGTGCTGTCCCTGACATGGGGACAGGTGGACCGCGTGAACAAGGTCGTGACACTGACGCCAGCGCAGTCCAAAAACAAGAAGGGGCGACGGTTGCCGTATGCCGACCTGCCCGACCTTGAGCAAGTGATCAAGACGGCGTGGGCAGTGCGCCAGAAGCTCGTAAAGCAGGGGAGCATCGTCCCGCAGGTGTTCCATCGCAGCGGGAAGCCGATCAAGTCGTACCGCAAGGCGTGGGATACCGCGTGCCTGAAGGCGGGATACCCCGGACGGATTCCCCATGACCTGCGACGGTCGGCCGTGCGAAACCTGGTCCGTGCCGGTGTCCCTGAAAAGACCGCGATGATGGTCACGGGACACAAGACGCGCTCGGTTTTCGACAGATACGACATCACGACCGACACTGATGTGCGCTCGGCGCTCGGAAAACTGCGGACAGGGACAAAAAAGGGACAATCGGCCAAAATCGCGGGTTATGGCCGTTTTCGAAAATCCCTGTAAGTTGTTGATTTTATGGTGCCGGAGGAGGGAATCGAACCCACACTCGCCGTTAAGCGAACAAGATTTTGAGTCTCGCGCGTCTGCCAGTTTCGCCACTCCGGCGGCGAACGGGCAGTATAACATTCGGGAGACAGAGGGCCTGATGACCGGATTGATACTGCGATGGATCGCCAACGCCATCGCGATCTACATGGTGGCCTCGCTGTTGACCGGCATGCGCGTGGACTCGGTGGAGGATGCGATCGTCGCCGGCGCAGTGCTAGGCGTCATCAACTCGGTGGTTCGGCCGGTCCTCGTGATCCTGACGTTGCCGGTCACGCTGCTCACACTCGGGCTGTTCTACTTTGTCATTTCAGCGTTCTGCCTGTGGCTCACCTCCTGGTTCCTTGAGGGGTTTGAGGTCACGGGCCATTTCACGACGTTTGTGGCCGCCCTTCTGGTGGGCCTCATCAGTGCGGTCATCACCAGCGTGTTGCAGGGTGCCGCGCGCAAGGAAGAGAGACGATAGTCATGCGGAAGCGAATGGTCGTGTTGGCGTTGGTGCTGGTCGGTGTGACGTGGGGACCGGCGGAGCAGATCACCGAAGCACAACGAGGCAGACGGGCGACGATCGCCGAGAGCGATCTGCGCCAGTGGCTCACGTATCTCGCGGCCGATGCGCTTGAAGGGCGCCAGATCTTCACAGAAGGGTACGGGCTGGCCGCCCAGTATGTCGCCGAACGCCTGAGGGAAGCCGGCGTCAAACCCGGTGGGGACAACGGGACGTACTTCCAGTCCGTCAAGCAACACGCCTACCGCATCACCAATAACTCGACGCTCACGATTGAGGGGCCCGGCAAGCCGGCTGTCACGTTCAGGCACGGCCAGGGTGTCACGTTCGCGACCAACGTCGGTGGACGGCAGACGCTGACGTTTGATGGCGTCGAATTCCTCGGGTACGGCCTCTCGGTCACCGAGCCGACACACGACGACTACGCGGGCCGGGATGTGAAGGGCAAACTCGCCGTGTGGATGGGCACTGGACCATCCACCGTGCCGGCGGCCGGACGTGGCGGCGCCGCGGCCCGCAACCGGTTTGCGATCGAAATCAAGGGTGCCCGCGCGGCGATGAGTTTTGCCGCCGCCCCTGCGCCACCCACGCCGGCGCAGGAAGCGCTCGCCCAGGCCCAGACCGCGCTGCAGCAGGCGGCGCTCGCGGTGACGCAGGCGCAGGCGGCGTCCGCCCAGGGACCGGCGGGTCTTGGCGGCCGCGCGGGTGGCCGTGGGGCCGCGCCCGCAGTGCCGGCCGACCTGACGTCGGTGCAACGGGTCGACAATCCGGTGCCGCCCCAGTTCACCGCCGATGAGCGGGTGTACGAGGCGCTCCTGGCGTCAGCGCCGACCCCGTTCGCGCAACTGCGCACAGCGGCGACCGCCGGCGACCCGCTCCCGACTTTCACCGTGCCGGGCGTCAAGGTCACCGTCAACATCGACGCGACCTACGCCATCATTGAAACCCGTCTGACCAAAAACGTGGTGGGCATCGTCGAAGGGCGCGACCCGGTCCTCAAGTCGACGTACGTGATGTTCGGCGCCCACCTCGATCACATCGGCTATCGCACGTCTGCCGCCGCACTCGGAGGGCGTGGCCGTGGGGCCGGGGCCGCCTCGGCGGGTCCACCGGATCTCATTTTTAATGGCGCCGACGATGACGGGTCGGGGTCGACGGGGATGCTTGGGATCGCCAAGGCGTTTGCGACAGGGCCCAAGCCCCGGCGGTCGGTGCTGTTTGTGTGGCACACCGGGGAAGAGGGGGGCCTGCAGGGCTCGCGGTTCATGGCCGACTTCCCGACGGTGCCGCTGGAATCGATTCAGGCGCAGTTCAATATCGACATGATTGGCCGCAACCGCGACGACAATCCGTCCGAGGCGAGCACCGTGTACGTCATCGGGGCCGATCGCATTTCGACCGACCTGCACAACATGGTCGTTGACGCCAACCTGACTACGGCCGAGCCGCTGGCGCTCAATTTCGAATACAACGACCCGCGCGATCCGAACAGTTTCTACACGCGGTCAGACCATTACAGCTACGCGTCCAAGGGGATTCCTGTCGCATTTTTCTTTACCGGTACACATCCCGATTACCACGGTGCGGGCGATGAAGTGGACAAGATCATCTTCCCGAAGCTCCAGCGGATCGCGCAGATGGTCTACGAAGCCGGGTTCTCAGTGGCGGACAGCCAGCGTGAACTCGTGCGGGACAATCTGGGACCCCGTACAGGAAAGGGACACGTCGGGAAGATCGTGAAATAAGGGTGGATACGGCTAAGTGATTGAAATATAAGATTTTGTAGTCTGTTTCGTTGCTGGTTACGCTTCTGTCGGCTATAATGACCTCTCGCTGTTTCAGTAACCGGGGGGCACGTGGCATTCGAGATCGGCGACAAGGTCATCTACCCAAATCATGGGCTCGGCATCGTCGAGCGGATTGAGACCAAGACAATCATGGGCACGACGTGCGGCTTCTACCAGCTGCGCATGGCCAATGAAACCACTGTGTTCGTGCCGGTGGACAACGTCGACGGCGTCGGACTCCGACGGGCCATTACTGACGAGGAAGTGCAGCGGCTGTTCGACCTGCTGGGCGATGGCAACATCGAGAGTCATCAGAACTGGAAGGGCCGTTTCAAGGACAACTCCGATCGGATGCGGACGGGGTCCATCTACGACGTGGTCGAAGTGCTCAAGAGCCTGAGCCACCTCGCCAAGTCGAAGAGCCTGTCGTTCCGCGAGAAGCGCATGCTGGATCGGGCCAAGTTTCTGGTCGTCTCGGAGATTTCCGAGGTGATGGGTGAGAAGGTGCCGGTGATCGACGAACGCGTCGATTCGTCGCTCGAACAGTGCTTCAACACGCAGGCGAAGAACGAAGCGCGCGCCAAGGCCGCCAAGGCCACGCGTGCGACCAAGGCTGCGGCGACTCCGGTCGCCAGTGCGGCGCCCGCCCGGGCCACCCGCGCGGCACGCGCGTCGTAATCTTCCGAGCGCGTGATTCCCACGCTTATCGCGACGGTACGGACCCTGGCCACTTTGGCCGGGGTCTCGCTCTATGTCCTTCTCGTGGCGCCACCAGCTCTGCTGTGGACCGTCAGCACCTGCAACCCGCGTCTGTTGTACCTGGCCGGTGGCGGCGGCGTGCGCCTGGGCTTCCGGCTGTCCGGGATTTCAGTGCGTGTTCTCGGGACCGAGCACATTCAGACGGGTGTGCCGGCAGTGTATGCCGCCAACCACGCGAGCAACATCGAGCCACCGGCGCTGTTTCTCGCGTTGCGGTCGCTCTATCCGCGGGTCGCGGTCCTCTACAAGGCCGAACTCAGGCGCCTGCCAGTGATGGTGTGGGTCTTTGACGCCGCGGGCTTTGTGCCGCTGGAACGGGCCAATCCCGGTCAGAGTCTGCCGGCCGTCAATCGGGCGGCGGACGCCCTGAAGGCGGGCAAGTCGTTCATGATCTTCCCCGAGGGAACGCGCAGCAAGACGGGCGCGCTCCTGCCGTTCAAGAAGGGCGGCTTTGTCATGGCCATCGCGGCGCAGGTTCCCGTGGTGCCGGTCACGATCACCGGCGCGCGGGACGCGATGCGCAAAGGAAGCCCGCTGTTGTGGCCCGTCACCGTGACCGTGGAATTCTCCGCGCCGGTGCCGACCGCCGGGATGGCGTTTACGCAACGGGACGAGATCATCAGGGACGTTCGACGCGCGATTGAAGCGCGTCTGCCGCCGGTCTAAAGCCCCGCGGTCGTGAACCGAAGGGGCGAAGGCGGCAGCGCACCGCCATCGGCTGAGACGATCCCGTCGAGCAGCTCGACCAGCACCTCGACCCCACCCGCCAGCTCATACGCAAAACGGATCTCAATCGCCATCGGACCAGTACGATACGTCACGGTCCAGGGCGGCACCGCCATGGACGAGCCGGTGTAGGTGACGCGGATGCGATCGGCAAACGTGGAGCCGCGCATGGGGCGTGAGAACTGCACACGCACCACCACGTCTCTGGCGACGAGCAACTCACCCTCGGTCGGGGCCGTGAACACGACTGCCGGTGGGGGGAGCGCGGGTGGAGACGGTTCCTGCTCGTCGAGGACCTCCACGTCAGCCTCGGACGTCCGGATGGCGTCGGCGATGAGCACAGGGAGGTCCTCGCGGATTTCAATGCGTCCGGTGACTTCCAGCCAGCGTCCCGTCTGAGCGCGGCTGGTGGGGCTCAAATCGAACCCGTTCCCCCGGGGCCGTCGGCCGAGAATCCAGATCGCCGCGTCTGCGGACTGCAGCACGAAGTCCCACTCGCTCTGCCGGGGCCACGCGGGCAGGTCGCCCAGCAGGTTGCGCCCCCGAAAGCGGCCGCGGAGCGTCACGGTGCGGCCTTCAAACGCTGCAGGGTTCAGCGCGATCGCCCGTATGGAGCTGTCGTTGGCCTGCGGAGGATCCGACCACGTCGTCCCCGTCAGGACGAACAACTGCTCACGCGCCGGCCACCGATCGCCCATCACGGTGGTGATGATGGCGGGCAGGTTCAGCGGGCCCAGCCTGGAGTCGTCCGAGAGGAAGCGGCCGATGTCGACCAGGCGTCCACGAAATTCCGAGACGCGCGAGGGCGGTTCGCCAGCGCGGGGAGCGATGACGAAGGTGCGTGGGGCTTCCACTGCAAAACCGATCAGGGCGCCTCCGGCCACCGGCACGGTCGTGTTGACCAGGGCCAGTGCCTTGTCATGAAAGAACACCGGATACCGCGTGACGGCCTGTACGGTGGTGGCCATGCGTGAGAGCGACTGGCCGTGGCTGGGCGTGGCCAGCAGCGCGAGACCGATCACGAGTACGCCAGCAGTGCGCCGGAACCCCATGAATCCGATGTTAGCTCAGGGTAGAATCCCTTGCTTGTGACGATGCGGAACAAGGTGCGCACCGGCGGGGAACAGGTGTCGGAGCTTACGGCCGGGCGCCTGTCGGTGTACCTGCGCTGCCTCAACACGCTGGATGCGGCAGGGGTGAAGACCGTCTCGTCGCGCACGCTTGCCGAGCAGTTTCATCTCAATGCCGCGCAGATTCGGAAGGACCTGGCCTACTTCGGTGAGTTCGGCGTGCGAGGCGTCGGCTACTACGTCCGGGAGTTGAAGCGCCATCTGCGCCTGATTCTCGGCCTGGACCGCACTGTGCGCGTGGCCATCGTTGGTGCGGGCAACCTTGGTCTGGCGCTGGCAGACTATCCGGGATTCAGACAGGAAGGGTTCGAGATTGCCGCGCTGTTTGATGCGGAGCAGGAGAAGGTCGGACGCAAGTCGCGAGGCGGCGTGCGCATCGTCGACATGTCGGAGTTCCGGAAGCTCGTCAAGCGCGACAGCATCGATATTGTGGTTCTGGCGGTGCCCGCATCGGCGTCGCAGGATGTGGCCAATGCCGCCGTAGCCGCAGGCATTCGCGCGATCCTGAATTTCTCCCCGGGAACGCTCAAGGTCCCGCCAGGTGTGAAGCTGAAGAATGTCGACCTGACCGTCTCGCTCGAGAGCCTGTCTTTTTTCCTCGCACGCGGGGAGTCCGGTGATGACGAAGAGGCCTAAGCCCTCCGCACTGTCGCATGTGGATGCGCGGGGTCGCATCACCATGGTCGACGTCGCTGACAAGCCGGCGACCATGCGCGAAGCGTCGGCGGTGGGGGAGCTTCGGATGAGTGCGGCGGCGGTGCGCGTCATCCGATCCGGAGCTGTCAAAAAGGGGGATCCGCTGCAGGCCGCGCGCCTGGCCGGCATCATGGCGGCCAAACGGACTGCGGATTTGATCCCGTTGTGCCATCCGCTCGCGCTGTCCCATGTCGATGTGACCCTCACGCCGCGCCGGTGGGGATACACCATTGCCGCCACTGTGCGGACGACCGGGCCCACCGGGGTCGAAATGGAGGCCCTGACAGCCGTCACTGTCGCAGCGCTCACCGTCTACGACATGGTCAAGGCGGTGGATCGGGCCATGGAAATCACCGGAATCTGCCTGACGCGGAAGTCCGGCGGTCGGAGCGGCGTCTATCGTAGACTGCTGCGCAATGGCCGCTGACATCGTTCCCTATCTGCCGCCGACGATTGCCCTGGTCCCCGGCTTTGTGGCCGGGCGTTATCCCGATCGACCGATCATCGCCAGGTGCAGCGCCCTGGGGGTGAACTGGTTGACCGGCCGCCAATTGCAGACTGAACTGCAGGCGGTCAGCCATGGGCTGCGTTCACTCGGCATGCAGCGTGGTGACCGGGTGGCCATGGTGTGTGAGAGCCGCCCGGAGTGGGTGATCACGGACCTGGCGGTGCTCACTGCCGGTGCTGCGACTGCGCCGATCTATCCGACGCTGGCGCCGGAACAGGTCGCGTACATCCTGCGTGATTGTGGCGCCGCGATTGTGGTGGTCTCGACGGCGGCGCAGTTGGAGAAGGTGCTGTCGGTGGCCTCCGGTGTGCCGGCGCTGACCACGGTGATTGTGATCGACGCACCCGACCCGTTGCCGGTCCATGAAGGCATGACCGTGCTGTCGCTGGCGGATGTCGCTGCGCGGGGGCGGCAGGTGGGCGGGGATGACGTATCGATGACGGTGACGCCGGATGATCTGGCGACGCTCATTTACACGTCGGGAACCACCGGGGAGCCCAAGGGCGTGATGTTGACGCACGGCAATCTTGCGTCGAACCTCCGCGACATCTGTGCGGTTTTGCCGGTGTCCGAGTCGGACACGGCGTTGTCGTTCCTGCCGTTGTCGCATTCATTCGAACGCATGGTCACCTGGGTGTACATCGCCAATGGAGTCGGGATGGCGTTCGCGGAATCCAACGAAACGATTGGGCGCGACCTGTTGCAGGTGCATCCGACGGTGATGACTGGTGTGCCCCGGGTGTTCGAGAAGCTCCAGTCACGGATTCTGGAGAAGGGGCTCGCGTTGCCTGGGCTGAAAGGGAAGTTGTTTGCCTGGGCGATGGGCGTGGCGCATGCGCGGGGGCCGTACGTGCCGGAGCGGAAGCCGATGCCTCTCGGGCTCCGTTTGCAGTCAGCCTTCGCGGAGCGTCTCGTGTTTGCCAAGGTGCGTGAGGGCCTCGGCGGACGGTTCCGGTTTGTAGTCTCGGGGAGTGCGGCGCTGAATGCCGATGTCGCCCGCTTCTTCTTCGGCGTCGGGTTGCCCATCATCGAAGGCTTCGGACTCACCGAAACGTCACCAGTGTTGACCGTGACCCCCTACCACGATGTGCGGCTCGGGGCCGTCGGCGTGGCGATTCCCAACGTGCAGATTCGCATCGCCGACGACGGGGAGATTCTGGCGAAGGGGCCGAACATCATGACGGGGTACTACAACCGTCCGGCAGACACTGCGGAGGTGCTCCGCGACGGCTGGTTCCACACCGGCGATATCGGCACGCTCGACGCAGACGGCTACCTGCGGATCACTGACCGGAAGAAGGAGCTGATTGTGACGTCGGGCGGCAAGAAAATCGCACCCTCCGCAATCGAAGCGAAGTTCAAAGCCTCACCCCTGGTCACCGAAGCGGTGGTGATTGGCGAGAAGCGGCATTTTCCGGCAATCCTGATCGTGCCGGACTTTGCCGCGCTGGCCGCGCGTCTCGGCACGCAGGCTCCCGTCGGCGTTGACGCCACTCGCGCATGGCTCGCGCAGCCGGACGTGCAGGCGGTATACGCGGCGCTCGTCGAAGAGGTCAATCAGGGGTTGGCGCAGTTCGAACGACTGAAACAGTTCCGGCTGTTGGTGCGCGAATTCAGCATCGGCACGGGAGAGCTGACGCCCACGTTCAAAGTGAAACGTCGTGTCATCGATACCATGTATGCCGATGAGATCGCGTCCATCTATGGACAGGGAGGCACGGAGTATTTCCGGGGCGGGTACCCAACGCCTCCGGACCTCCTGTGAACCGTGCCTAGAAGACTTTCGCGTGGCTGAAGGGCCACCACCGCAGCTGCACCTTGCCGAGGATGTACTTCTTCGGGACGGGGCCCCAGTGACGGCTGTCGGAGCTGTTGTTGCGGTGGTCACCCATCACGAAGTAGTAGCCTTCGGGCACGAGGTCGGGGCCTAGGTTGTCGTTCATGCGGTACTCCTCGGGAACGAATGCGTCCTCGAGCAGCACCTCATTCACGTAGACCTTGCCGTCCACGATGCGGACCGTGTCGAGCGGTTCGGCGATGACCCGTTTGACGAACGACTTGTCGGGGTCCTTCGGGTAATACAGCATCACGATGTCGCCGGGTGCCGGATCGTCGAACTGATAGGCGAGTTTGTTGACGATCAGGCGGTCCTGGTCTTCGAGCGTCGGCGCCATGCTCTGGCCTTCGACGCGAGCGACCTGAAAGCCGAACGTGACAATCAGCGTGGCGTAGACGGCGGCAGAGGCCAGGGTCTTGGTCCAGGCCAGCACTTCCTCGCCGATGCGGCCGAGCACGGTGGACCGGCGGTCGAGCTTCGCACGGGCGGTGTCCTGTCCGGTTGGGCGCGGCACCGTGGGAGGGGCGGCCGGCGGAGGGGGAATCCCCAGGGCCATCCAGGCCTCATCACTCTCCGGCTCGACCATCCGCGGCCATTCCGGGGAAGTCGGTGCGGCAGGGGGTGTCAGCAGGTTGTCCGGGTGGCGTTCGGGGTGGTCCAAGGCACAGCTCCTTTGTAATTCGTGATCTTAGACGTGCCTGACGGAAAGTTTGTCACCTTGCGGGCCGGAGCGTCCAGTGCAGCCCCATTTGATATTATGACAGCCATGATCGTGCCGTTTATCAAGGGGTTCGCGAATACCTTCAAGCACATGTTCCGGAAACCGATTTCGGTCAACTATCCGGATGAGAAGGTGCCGACCTTCCCACGGTATCGCGGTAAACAGGTGCTGATGCGGGACGAAAACGGTCTCGAGAAATGTGTGGCGTGTGGCCTGTGCGCCGTCGCGTGCCCGGCCGATGCCATCTACCTTGAAGCCGCCGAGAACAACGGCACCGTGCAGGCGGGGCCGCGTTACGCCGAGCTGTATCAGATTCACAAGACCCGCTGCATCTTCTGCGGCTACTGCGAAGAAGCGTGTCCGGTGTCGGCCATCTTCATGGGCAAGGACTACGAACTCGCGGTGTACCGTAACCAGGACTTCATCTGGGACAAGACCGAGTTGCTCGTGGCCGCCCCCGGCACGCCCCCCGCAAGCCAGGCACGCTGACCGTGGCTCGCGCGTTTCTCGACGCGCTCCGGGAACGCGTCCTGGTGTGTGACGGTGCGATGGGCACCGTGCTCTATGCGCGCGGCGTCTTCCTTAACCGCTGTTTTGATGAACTGAACCTCACACACGCCGGACTGGTCTCGGATGTGCACGAGGACTACGTGCGTGCAGGTGCGGACGTCATCGAGACCAACACGTTCGGCGCAAACCGGATCAAACTCGGCACGTTCGGGTTGTCCGGCGACGTCCATGCGATCAACCTCGCCGGAGCCACGCTTGCGCGCCGCGCTGCCGGCGACGCCGTCTTTGTCGCAGGGGCGATCGGTCCGCTCGGTGTGCGCATCGAACCGTGGGGACGGACCGGCGTCAGCGATGCGGAAGAGATCTTCGCGGAACAGGCGGCCGCGCTGGCCGAAGGCGGCGTCGACCTGTTCGTGTTCGAGACGTTCCGCGACCTCAACGAGCTGGTGGCGGCCATCACCGGCGTGCGCCGCGTCAGCCGCCTGCCCATCGTGGCGCAGATGACGACCGAGGATGATGGTAACAGTCTGGATGGGACGCCGCCCGAGACCTTTGCCCCGGCGCTGGAGCGTGCGGGCGCCGATGTGATCGGCGTGAACTGCAGCGTGGGACCGGCCGCGATGCTCGAGACGATTGAGCGGATGGCGGGGCTGACGTCCTGTGTGTTGTCCGCCCAGCCGAATGCCGGCCGTCCGCGCGATGTCGACGGACGCAATCTGTATCTGGGATCGCCCGAGTACCTCGCCAGTTACGCGCGCCGATTCCTGGCGGCGGGCGTCCGCCTGGTCGGCGGGTGTTGCGGCACGACACCGGAACATATCCGGCAGATCGCGCAGACGGTGCGCGCGGCGGTGCTGGTGCCGGCGCCGGTGCGGCATGTGTCCACGTCGGGCCCGGCCGTGGAACTTCCGGCGGCGCCTCGTGGCGAGAAGTCGGCGTTTGGGCGTCAACTCGCGGCAGGGACGTTTGTGTATGCCGGGGAAGCCGCGGCACCGCGCGGGCTGGATCTGACGCCGGCGACGACGCACGCGCGGGCGCTGGCGGCCGCCGGAGCGACCGCCGTCAGTGTGCCGGACTATCCGCGCAACGGCGCAAGAGTGAGCGCGCTCGCACTCGCGTTGCACATTCAGCGTGAGACCGGACTCGACGCGATCCTGCACGTGTCGTGTCGCGACCGCAATCTCATGGGATTGCAGTCGGATCTGCTCGGCGCGCATGCGATGGGAATCCGGAACGTGCTGCTGACGACCGGTGATCCGGCGCCGCAGTCCGCATACGCGGATACGACGTCGGGATTTGACGTGGACGCGATCGGCTTGTTGAATATGGCGACGCGTCTGAATCACGGCATCGATATCGGCGGGCAATCGATTGGCGTCACGACGCGGTTCCACGTCGGCGCAGCCGTGAACCCGTTTGCGCCGAATCTTGATGCGGAGTGGCGGCGACTCGAGTTCAAGGTCGAGGCCGGCGCGGAGTACCTGCTGACGCCACCGGTGTTCGATCTTGCGGCGTTTGACGCCGTGTGGCCGCGCCTCGAGGCGACAGGTCTGCCGGTGGTGACGGCGGTGGTGGCGGTGGAGAGTGCCCGGCAGGTGGAGTTCCATGCCAGCGAAGTGACCGGTGTCCGGCTGCCCGATGGCCTGCTCGAAGCACTGCGATCCGCGCCTGATGAGGGCGGTGCGGGATTTGTGTGGTCACTCGCCACTGCCCAGGCGTTGCGCGCCCGCGGGCACGGATTGCGAGTGAGCTCGCTGCACGGTTCGTCGGACGCGGCGTATCGGTTGCTGAGCCGGTTGACTGCGCGAAACGGGGTAGAGTCCGACCGATGAACGAGCACCTGGCCATGCTCGGGCGCTTTGTCCGCAGCCCCAGAACGACCGGTGCCGTGGCACCGAGCTCCCGCGCGTTGGCGCGGGCCATGGTGGCGGATCTCGATCTCTCAGGTCCGGTGCGAGTGGTTGAACTGGGCCCTGGAACCGGGGTGTTCACACGCGAAATAGCCGGGCGTCTCGGCCCCACCGCCCGGTGCCTCGCCATTGATATCGACCCGGGTTTCGTGGAGCAACTGCATCGGCGATGTCCGAGAGTGGACGCGGTCTGTGGGTCAGCGGCCGATCTGTGGGCGCACGCGACCGCAGCGGGATTCGACCGTGTGGATCACATCATTTCCGGGTTGCCGTTTGCCTCTCTTCCGGCGACCGTCACATCTGCTGTGCTCGATGCGATTGTGGCCGTCCTGCCGCCAGGTGGCACGTTCACCACGTTTCAGTACGTGCACGGCTATCCGTCGCCGTTGGCGAGGGCATTCCGTCGGGACATGAGCGCGCGGCTCGGGCGCCGGCCGACGCGGCATCTGGTGCTGCGGAATGTGCCGCCCGCCTATGTGCTGGGATGGAGTCGTCGATGAGCGTGATGAAGCCACCCAGCGAAGTGTCGGTCGCCGGGGTTGAGAACGCGTTCGTCGAACGGGTCTACGACAAGATCTCGTCGGTCTACGACGTGGCGTTTGGTCCGATCCTCCAGCCGGGGCGTCTGCGTGCCATGGCCGTGATGGCCCCCGGCCCCGGCACCAGAGTCCTGGAGGTCGGCGTGGGCACAGGACTGAATCTCTCGCTGTATCCGAAGGCCTGTCAGGTGACAGGCATCGACTTTTCGCAGCGGATGCTCAGCCGTGCCGAGGAGCGCGTGTCGCGTGAAGGCCTCGATGCGCGCCTCTTCCAGATGGATGCCGCCGATCTGCGGTTCCCCGACAACAGCTTTGATGTGGTCTACGCGCCGTACGTGATCTCCGTCGTGCCGGACCCGCTGATCGTGCTGAAGGAAATGCACCGTGTCTGTGCGGGAGGAGGCCGACTGATTGTCCTCAATCATTTCCGCAGCGAGTGGCCCGTGCTGTCGCGGCTGGAACGCTGGCTGTCGCCCTTGACCGTGCACGTAGGATCCAAGTCGGATGTGGATCGGGACGCACTCTTCGGGGACGCCGGCCTTCGGCCGTCCTCGGTCGAGCGTGTCAACCGGCCGCGCATGTGGTCACTGGTGACCGTACGCAAGTAGATCGATCCACTCGGCTGCACGCGCCGCACCCGTGGTCGTGAGTTGTTCTGGAGGAGACGGCTGCGCGACGAGCGCCTCGAGTGCGGCCTTCCATTGACCCGCGAACAGTGCCTCCTGGGAGAGATAGCGGCATCGGAGGAAACGTGGCATCTCCTGCACCATCAGGTCGTATTCCCTGAAGCGGCCCCGGGACGTGTACAGAAGCGCCGTACCTGCGGCCGCACATTCACTGAGCACGCCATAACCCGGCTTGGTGACCACCACATCGCTGGCCGCCACCAGGTCCTCGTACCGGACCTCACCCGTGGTGAACGTCTCCTCCGCGAGGTACACGACGTTGGGATTCGGCGCGACTGACGAGGCGATGCGATCGGTGAGCAGCACGGTCCAGTCATTCAGGCAGTCAAGGCCCGCGACATCAAGGCGCTGAAGCCCGTAGCCTCCGAACGACAACAGTGCCACGTTGCGTGACGACGGGATGCCGAGGCGGCGCCGGGTTGCGTCGCGCGGCTGCTGCGAGACGCGTGCGATGAGCGGCAGTGGTTCGACGCGGGGAAAGACCGCAAGAGACGGCGCGAAGGGCAACTGGAGCGCCACCGTGGCGTGGCGATACGCGTCACGAATCCGGTCGAGCCAGCCGGGGATTGCGCTCAGGTCGTCGTGCCATTCGTAGATCCAGTCCCACGTGAAATTGGCGATCGCCACCGACGGCACGCCGAGCTGATGCGCAACAGCAAAGGCGAGTGGCGGGATGTCTCCGACGATGAGCCGCACGTCGAGACCGGCAAGACGCCGGCATTCCGCGTCGACGCGTTCGTCGAACGTCGCATAAAATGCCAGCGCCTCGCGCGAGGTGGCTTCGTCATCGTTCGTGACCGAATCACGCTGCACAAGCCCGGTGTCGCAGGGGCCATCGCGCAATGTGAAGGGCACTCGCAGGGAGCGCGTGAGCAGCGACGGGGCGACGGCGGTGCGAAGCACGATTGGCCACTCCGGCCGCCGCGCCGCCAGGGCGTGAATGACCTCAGTCTCCCGCGAGGCATGGCCGAAGCCATGGCCTGAGATGTAGAAGGCAATCGACATGTCTCAGCCCGCAATCCGCAGTCTGCAGTCTGCGGTCCTAGAGGAAGACCATGGATTGGTGCGATGGGATCTCGAAGCGGCGGCGGCATCTGGCACAGTTGACGAAGTCGTCGACGCGGTAGAGGTGATCGCGTACCTTCTCGAAGATCGCCCGATCGCGGGAATCGGCACCGTTGGGGATGCGGTCCTTCTTGGTGCGGCGCAGCCACGTGATCTGATAGTCGTCGCGATGCCGGCACTGTGGACACGACAGCGACATCGGCTTGCTCTCGGTCTTTTCGGTGAAGAAGTCCCGCTCGTTCAGCGCCATGAGCGGATCTTATCTCATGGTAGATTGTGAGCACGCCCCCATGACGACACCGCCGCGGTCCGTCCGACGTGTTCTCCTGCTGACGACTCTTGTGGTGCTGGCGCTGGTCTCGACGCCGGGAGCAGTGCCGGCGCGGCAGGGGCAGGAAGTGCCGCTCACGGCGGAAACACTTGTCCGTCACGTGAAGCTGGCCCTTGGGCGAGGGGCACTGGACCGCGCACGAACGATCGCCACCAGTACCGACGCTCCACCTGCCACGCGCGAAATCGGTGTAGCGCTTGTGGAACTCTTCGAAGGGAAGTCTGCTGCCGCGCGACAGCGTCTCGCGCCGCTCGTTGAGGCCGGCGACATGGGGGACGCGTTGCTCGAACTGGGGCTGCTTGATCTGCGCGAGGGGCGCCGGGTCGAGGGGCGCCGTCGGCTGTCGCAGCTGCTGCAGCAGGGGGGCAACATGACACCCGAGCACATGCTGCGGATGGCGCGGGCGGCGCATGCGCTCGATGACATTCGTCAGGCGAACACGCTGTTTCAGCGTGTCGGACCGGTGCCGCTCCAGCAGGCGGAGTTGGAAACCTCCTGGGGCGACATGCTTTTTGAGCGCTACCAGTTCGGTGAGGCGGTCCGCAGTTATCGCGCGGCGATGGAGGCCGATCCGGCGTGGGTGCGCGCATACCTCGGGTTGTCGCGCGCGATGGCCACCGAGGATTCACAGGCGGCCGATGAGGCACTTGAACGTGCCGGCACACTCGCGCCGAATCACCCGGACGTCTGGCTGCTCACGGCCGAACGCCGGCTGATGGCGGAAGATCGCCGCGGAGCGGCGGAAGCACTCGACACGGTCGCAGCCGTGCGACCGGGGACCTACGACGAGATGGCCCTGCGTGCCGCAGTGGCGTACGCTGCCGGCGATCTTGAGGCCGCCGAGGGCATCGTCGCCAGCGGCGTGGCCGCGAATCCGTTCTTCGTTCGCGGCTATCTGAGTCTAGGGACCCAGGCTGCCCGCGCGTACCGCTTTGCGGATGCGGCGGCCTATGCGCGCAAGGCGGTCACACTCGACCCCGACCACCCCAACGCACACGCGGATCTCGGGTTGTACCTGATGCGTACCGGAGACGAGGCGCAGGCCCGGCAGGAACTTGAGCGCGCGTTCCAGCTCGATCCGTTCAACACGGTGACGTTCAACCTGTTGCAGCTGCTCGATACGATGGCGTCGTTTGTGGAGTTTGAGACGGGCCCGTTTGTGTTCAAGTTTGCGAAGCACGAAGCCGACGTGCTCAAGCCGTACGCCGTGCCGCTGGCGGAGCAGGCGTACACGACCTTTGTTGAACGGTACGGGCTCACTCCCCGAGGGCCACTCCTGATTGAAATCTTCCCGAAGCACGATGACTTCGCCGTGCGCACCATGGGGTTGCCCGGGCTGGAGTTCGCCCTCGGGGCCTGCTTCGGACGCGTTGTCGCCATGAGTTCCCCCTCAGCGCGGCCCCCGGGCACATTCAGTTGGCAGGCGACGTTGTGGCACGAAATTGCCCACGTGTTCTCACTGCAGGCGTCGAACTACAAGGTGCCGCGCTGGCTGACCGAAGGGATTTCCGTCTACGAGGAACATCGGTTCAACAAGGCGTGGGGGCGCGAAAATGCCCTCGAGTTTGCGCGCGCGTTGTCCGCGAAACGCACGTTCGGTGTGAAGGGGCTGTCTGATGCGTTCCAGCGTCCGCGTGACCTGGGACTGGCGTACTTCGAAGCATCGTTGCTCACCGAGCACCTGGTGGCACTCCACGGCGATGCAGGGCTTCGTGCGCTCCTGACGGCCTATGCGGGCGGCGCGAAGGATCCGGAGGCGTTCGCGAAGGCGTTCGGAAAGACCGTGGACGAAGTGGACACATCGTTTAGCGCCTTTGTTGACGCCGAGTACGGCGCGCTCGCGCGGGCGATGGCCGTGCCGAAGGCCGCCCAGCAGACTGCAGGGGTGACGATCCAGACGCTGGCCGTGCTCGCGAAGGACCACCCGGACAGTTTCTCCGTGCAACTCGCCTACGGACAGGCGCTCCACAAGACGGGCGACCTCGGCGCCGCGCGACCTGCCCTTGAGCGTGCCGCCGCCCTCGCGCCGATGGCGCAGGGGGAGGCGAGTCCGCGCGCACTTCTGGCCGACATCGCCGAGCAACAAGGCGACACCACCCGGGCCCGTGAAGAACTCCGCCAACTCCTGACGTGGGATCACGACAACGTCGTGGCGGCCCGCCGCCTCGTCACGCTGTCGCGCTCGGCGAAGGACAACGCGTCCGAAGCGGTCGCGTTGCGCGTGATTGCCGACACCGATCCGTTTGACGCGTCCGCACACGCCGCGCTCGGGCAACAGGCGCTGGCACGCAAGGACTACGCGGGGGCGCTGGTGGAACTGCTCGCCTCGCTGGCGCTCGGGCCGCCCAATCTGGCCGAGGCGCACGCCGACGTCGCCGAGGCCTATCTCGGCCTCGGCCGGAAAGACGACGCGCGGAAGGCGGCACTCAAGGCGCTGGAACAGGCGCCGACATACTCGCGCGCGCAGGACCTGCTGCTCGCCGCGATTGGAGGGCTGTAATGCGCGCGTGGTGTCTCGTCAGCGCGATGTGTCTCTCCCTGGTCGCTTCGGCTGCGACCGCTCAACCCTCCCGCCACGCCGTCCTCATTCAGGGCGCGTCGGGAGAGCCCCAGTTCGCCACACAGCACCGCGGATGGCTGGACCAGGTCGCCAGCGCATTGAGGGACGGGTACGGCATCGCGCCCGACCATATCCACGTGCTTACTGAACAGCCGAAGGACGGGGAGCGCCGCGCCACGGCCGAGGAGGTCCGCGCGACGTTTGCCCGCCTGGCCTCCACAACGGCTGCCACGGACATCGTCTTCGTGTTCCTCGTGGGCCACGGCACCGGAGAAGGGGCGGCCGCAAAATTCAACCTGATGGGCCCCGACTTGACCGTCGCCGAGTGGAGTGCGCTCCTGACTCCGATTAAGGGCCGCGTGGTGTTTGTGAACACCGCCAGCGTCAGCTTTCCGTTTGCGGCCGGTCTCACCGGGGATCGCCGCGTCATTATCACGTCCACGGCGCAGCCGGCCCAACGCTACGCCACAATTTTTGCCGGCAGCTTTGCGCAGGCCCTGACGGCGCCACAGGCGGACCTCGACAAGGATGGTCGTACGTCGATCTGGGAGGCGTTTACCTACGCCTCACGGTTGCAGAAGGAGCACTTCGAACAGAAGGGGCTGCTGTCCACAGAGCGAGCGCTCATCGAGGACACCGGTGACGGCGTCGGCCGCGACGCCGCCTCGGTCACCGGCGACGATGGGATGCTGGCGACAATGACGTATCTGGATGCGAAGGTGGAAGCGCGGCCCACGGATCCGGCGCTGCAGATGTTGCTGCAGCGGCAGGACCTCCTCACGCAGCAGGTGGACGAGTTGCGCCGCAAGAAGCCGACGATGCCCTCGACGGAGTACGACGCCGCGTGGGAGAAGTTGATGATCGATCTCGCGACCCTCGGGGCTGAAATCAGGAAGAAGGGCGGAGGCTAAGGTCTGCCCACCGTGTCGAAGTGCTCCCATCGCGCGTGGTCGCGTGGGCGCACAACACGGGCCGTGGCGGCCGCCAGTGCCAGCGCGACGGCAGCGCCGACAAGCGGCACACGGGCGATCAGCAGCGTCATGATCCAGCTTCCGGCGATGAAGAAGGCCGGGATCTCGATGAGCGCAACGCCAAGAGAGAGCAGGATTCTGGCCGTCGGAAACAGGGCGATGTGGGCGCCCGAGACACCGGCGGTGATCGCGGCGAGGACGGCCATCGGCGAGCCCCCGAACCACGCACCGAGGCCGGCAGTTGCGGCCAGCATGACAAAATACCGTGCGCGTCCGAACTGATCCTCCACGGTTTCTCCCAGCACCAGCAGCGGGACGGTTGTCAGCCCGAGGAGGCCGGCGGTCAACATCGTCGGTGCGGCCCAGAGCACGAACGGCGCAGCGAGGGTGGTGGTCACCCAGGTGAGCACGGGACGGGATCGCGACGGGATTACGTCGCGCAGAGGAAAGCGCATACTTGAAGGCCCGGGCAGGGCCGGGACTGGTAATCGTATGACGTGTCGTGAGTGTGGGGCCACTATCGCTGCGAAGGCGATCGTTTGTTACAAGTGCGGGACCCCGACCGTGGAGGGCCCGGAAGTATCGCGCACTCCGAAAGCCGCCGGCGTCTCACCCAGGGTTGTGGTGGCGGTGGTGATCGCCCTTGCGGCGCTGGCGGCGGTGCTGTGGGCCGTGTTCAAGTAGACTGCGACGGCGATGATGCGCGAACCGCTCAGACTTGATGTGGCCGATACACTCGGGACGCGGGTGGTGCTGGTGGACCACACGCCCTTCACCATCGGCCGCCGCGAAACCAACGACCTCAGACTCAACGGCAGTGACGTCTCCCGGGAACACGCCACGATTGACCTTCAGGACGGCGTCTACGTGCTGCGGGACCTGGAGTCCCGGTACGGCACCTTCGGCAACGAGGTCCAGGTCACCACGCAGACCATTTCGCCCGGGGATCGGATCCGGCTCGGCCGGGGCGGCGGGGCAGACCTGGCGTGCCACATCGGGACCGACACCATTTCGCTGTCGCGGTCGAACACCGGCGCCCGTGACGACCTCCGGCAGATTACGGCGTTGCTCGATGGATTCCGTTCGTTGGGGGCGGGGCGCGTGTTGCAGGAAGTGCTCGCGCTTGTGTTGGACGCGGCGATCGAGCTCTCAGGCGCTGAACGCGCGTTCATCATGCTGGCGACCCCCGAAGGCCGGCTGGAGTTCAAGTTGGCGCGCAGCCGCGGCAAAATTTCGCTGACCGATTCCACGTTCAGCGTCAGCCAGAAAATTCCCGAGGAAGTCTTCCGCGTCGGCCAGCGTCGCGTGGTGACCGACCTGCTCGACGGCGGGCTTGCCGATGTGCACCAGGGGACGGTGGCGCTCGGAATTCGACACATCGTGTGTGTGCCCCTCAACCTCGTGCAGTACGTGGATGCGGCGGATGCGCAGAGCGAGGACCGGCGGATCGGCGTGTTGTACCTCGACAGCCGCGAGAAGGGAGCGTTGCTCTCGGAAGTGACGCAGCGCGCGCTGGAGACGCTGGCGTCCGAGGCGTCGGTGGCCATCGAGAGTGCGCAGCTGTCCCGCGAAAAGCTTGAGAAGTCGAAAATGGAGCAGGAGATGCGCATTGCGGCTGAGATTCAGCAGGCCCTGATGCCCAAGCCGCTCGCGACGCTCAAGTTCGTCGAGGCGGCCGCGGCATCGATTCCCTGTCGATCCATCGGGGGCGACTTCTTTGATTACCTCGACTTCGACGGGAAGGCGTTTGGATTCACGCTGGGGGATGTGGCCGGCAAGGGGCCGCCCGCCGCGTTGCTGTCGGCCCTGATGCAGGGGATGTTTGCATCGCAGGTCCACGGCTTCGAAGGGCCAGCCCCGTTTATCACCGTGGCGAATCAGGTGTTGTGCCGCCGCGGGATCGAGTCGCGGTTTGTCACGTTGATGATGGGCGTGGTCACCGTGGATGGCGTGCTGACGTACACCAACGCAGGGCACAATCCGCCGTTTGTGATGGGTCCCTCAGGCGTGCGACGTCTTGAGGACGGTGGACCGGTCGTCGGATTGCTCGAGTGTGCGCCGCACGCACAGGCGGAGGTGCAGCTGGTTCCCGGTGACACGGTGTTGGTCTTCAGCGACGGCGTGTCGGAGGCGCAGGACAGCGCAGGCGAGGAGTTCGGCGACGACCGGGTGCTCGCGTCGCTGCAGGCTGCCGCTGGTACCAATGCCCAGGCACTGGTGACACAGGTCTTTGATGCGGTCAGCGCCTTCACCGCCGGCACGGCGCAGGGCGACGACATCACGGCGATGGTGATTCGATACCTCGGACCGGGAGGCTCCCACTGAAGCGCGAGCGTGGTCGCGGGGTGGCGGGGCCGCTGGTGGTCTGGCTCCTGGTCGGCGTAGTGGTGGGCAGCGCCGTCTTTGACTGGTGGATGGGCGGTGCCATTCGCGACTTCCAGCTGCGCGTGGCGCAGTTTGAGTTGGGACGCGGCCCGGAGCCTTCGCTCGCTGCCCTGATGGCTGACGCGCGTCAGTCGGGATTGGTGCGCGCCGCGACGTGGGGAGGACTGGTGTCTGCCGCCGGCTGGCTGACGATCGCCTGGATGAGGATGAAGACGTAGGACACGAGAGCACGATGCACCCTTTGATTTACGACTGGAACACTGTGGACCCCACGCCGTCGCGCCCGGCGGTCCAACTTGACGACGAGACGTTGCGTGACGGGCTGCAGTCGCCGTCCGTGCAGACGCCGTCGATCGACGACAAGATTCGCATCCTCCATCTGATCGACGCCCTCGGGATTGACACGGCGAATATCGGGCTGCCTGGGGCCGGGCCTCACGTGGTCGCCGATGTCGAGCGTCTGGCGCGCGAGATTGCCGACAACCGGCTCCGGGTGCAGGCCAACTGCGCCGCGCGCACGGTGCTCGCGGACATCGAGCCGATTGCGCGAATCTCGCAGCGGGTGGGACTGCCCATCGAGTGCTGCGCGTTCATCGGGTCGAGTCCCATCCGGCAGTACGCCGAGGACTGGACGCTGGATCGACTGGTCGCGCTGACCGAGGAGGCCATCGGGTTTGCCGTGAAGGAGGGGTTGCCCGTCATGTATGTGACGGAAGATACGACCCGGGCGGACCCGGCCTCGCTGCAGCGGCTGTATACGGCGGCGATCCGGGCGGGCGCCTCCAGAGTCTGCATCGCCGATACCGTCGGGCACTCGACGCCGGCCGGTGCGGCGGCGGTGACACGGTTCATCAAATCGATTGTGGACGCGTGCGGGGGCGGGGTCGGAATCGACTGGCACGGCCACCGGGACCGTGACCTGGCGATCGCAAACTCCCTGGCGGCCTGGGAGGCGGGGGCCACGCGGCTGCATGGCGCGGCGCTGGGTATCGGCGAGCGGGTCGGGAACACGCCCATGGATGCGCTCCTGGTGAATCTCGTGCTCATGGGCGCCCGTGAGGCGGATCTGACGCACCTGACAGCCTACGCGGCCGTGGTGGCCGAGGCCTGTGGCGTCCCCATGCCGCCCAACTATCCGGTGCTGGGGAAAGACGCCTTCCGCACCGCCACCGGCGTCCACGCGGCCGCGGTGCTCAAGGCCTACAAGAAGCAGGACGCCGCGCTTGTGGACGCGGTGTATTCGGGGGTGCCGGCCTCGCTTGTGGGGCGGGAACAGGAGATTGAGATCGGTCCGATGTCGGGGAAATCGAACGTCGTGTACTGGCTGGAGCGGCACGGCCTGGCGGCGGATGAGGCCCGCGTCGAGCGGATCTTTGCTGTCGCGAAGAAGGCCCGCCGGGTGCTGACCGAGTCCGAGATGCGCGCGCTCCTCTGACGTCAGAGGGGAACGGCGTGATTTTCCCTCTAAAAAACCTGCTTTTCGTGCGAGACTATCCCGACGCGTAACGCGTCTTCCAAGGAGACGAGATGGCGAAGAAAGCTGCGAAGAAGGCTGCAAAGAAAGTCGCGAAGAAGGTCGTGAAGAAGGCGGCGGCGAAGAAGCCGGCGGCGAAGAAGAAGACGGCGCGGAAGGCCAATGCGGCATTCATGCGTCCGGTGACCCCGAGTGCCACACTGGCCGCGGTCGTGGGCGACAAGCCGATTCCGCGCACCGAGGTGACCAAGCGTCTGTGGGCGTACATCAAGAAGAACAACCTGCAGGACAAGGTCAACCGCCGCAACATCAAGGCGGACGACAAGCTGAAGGCTGTGTTCGGTGGAAAGAACACGGTCAACATGTTCGAAATGACCAAGCTCGTCGGCAAGCACCTCAAGTAAGCCCGTCGTCTTCGACGACACGACTCGCGGCGGCTGCTCGTGCAGCCGCCGCTTGTTTTTTGTACGGAGCACAAGGGCTTCAGCCCTTGTGTCAGTCCCAGGGGCTAAAGCCCCTGGGCTCCGAGGTATTGTTCGATGTCCGGCAACGCCGCGACGAGCACGTCGCCGACGATCTGGAGTGATTGTGCCGAGACGGCATTGAGGTCGTCACTGACCGTGTGCCAGTGGCCGCGCGCGATGAAGTGATTCAGGTCGATGATGTCCACCGAGGGAATCCCCGCACGCACGAAGTGCACGTGGTCGTCCTCGATCGTGGTGAGGACATCGCGGAAGATGTTCCCGTGCCCGAGGCGGCGGGCGGTGCTCCAGATGATGTCGGTCAGCCACACCGCCGAATGACTGTCGCGCTCGATCTGCAGATCGCGATGGCCGATCATGTCGACCAGGATCATCGCCTTGATCCGGGCGAGGGCGCCGGCCTTCTGCGCCGCCTGCACGTAGTACCGGCTGCCGTATGTCGAGTCGGTGTCGATGTCCCATTCGACAATCGCTTCCTCGCCGTCGAACCAGACAAACTCGTAGGTGAACTCCCGCGGCTGGTCCTTGAGGACCCGCGCGAGTTCGACCAGCAGCGCGGCGCTTGACGCGCCGTCGCTGGCACCCAGGAACACGATGTCCTTGTAGAGCTTCGTGTCGTAGTGGCCGGTCAGCAGGATCCGTTCAGGACGGCGGCCGGGCAGGACCGTGACGAGGTTGACCATCTCCACGGGGCCGATGGGGGTGGTGGCGACAAACGGCTGCTCCTCCACCGTCAGCCCCATCGCGGTGAGCTGGCGGGTGAGATACGCCCGGGTCTGCCGGATCCCCGTGGAGCCGGCAGGACGCGGCCCGATAGCGACCTGGGCCTTGAGGTGCTCAAAGGCCCGGGCGCCGTCGAACGTCGCCTTGACGGGCGCCTGGGGCGCTTGTGAGGCCGACGCACAGACGGTTGTTGCCAACACGCCGACCGCCACCAACAATCCTCGAACCATCTGCGTCCTCCTTCAGGGGCCTTTAGCCGCGCGCGGTCAGTGTGGCGTAGTCGCGCCGTGCCGAGCCGGTGTATATCTGCCGCGGGCGCGCGATCTTCTGGTCGTTGTCCCGCAGCATCTCGTCCCACTGCGCCAGCCAGCCCGCCGTGCGGGGGATGGCGAAGAGTACCGGGAACATGTCGAGCGGGAATCCCATGGCCTGATAGATCAGGCCCGAGTAGAAGTCCACGTTCGGATACAGCTTGCGGCTGACGAAGTAGTCGTCCTCAAGCGCAATCCGTTCGAGTTCAAGGGCGATGTCGGTCAGCGGGTTTCGGCCGGTCACCTCAAACACACGATCGGCCGTCTCCTTGATGATGCGCGCGCGTGGGTCGTAGGACTTGTAGACACGATGGCCGAAGCCCATGAGCCGGCCCTCGCCGCCCTTGACGCGCTTGATGAACTCGGGCACATGGTTGACCGAGCCAATCTCCTTGAGCATGTGGAGGACGGCCTCGTTGGCGCCTCCGTGCAGCGGGCCGTACAACGCGGCGGCCGCGCCCGCCAGTGACGCATACGGGTCGGCCTGTGAGCTGCCGATGCCGCGCATCGCGCTGGTCGAGCAGTTCTGCTCGTGGTCGGCATGCAGGATGAACAACACGTCCAGCGCCCGCTCGAGCACCGGGTGCGGCTTGTACTTGAGCTCCGTCATCTTGAACAACATGTTCAGGAAGTTGCCGGTGAAGCTCAGGTCGTTGTCCGGGTAGATGTACGGCCGGCCGATCGAGTGCCGGTAGGCGTAGGCCGCAATGCTGGGCACCTTGGCAATCAGCCGCCGCACCTGCAGGCGCCGCGAATCGGCGTCACTGATGTTCTTGGCGTCCGGGTAGATGGTCGAGAGGGCGCCGGCCGTCGACAGGAAGATGCCCATGGGATGGGCGTCGTACTGGAACCCCTCCATGAACTTCTTGATGTTTTCGTGCAGCATCGTGTGCAGCGTGATCTCCCGCGTCCACGAGTCGAGCTGCGCCGCGTTCGGCAACTCGCCAAACAGAATCAGGTAGGCCGTTTCCAGATACGTGCTGTGTTCGGCCAGCTGGTCAATGGGGTAGCCGCGGTATTCGAGAATGCCCTTGTCCCCGTCGATGTAGGTGATGCTGCTCCGGCAGGACGCGGTGTTCTGAAAGGCGGGGTCGTACGTCATCAGGCCAAAGTCGTCGGCGGACGCCCTGATCTGGCGCAGGTCCATGGCACGGATGGTGCCGTCGGTAATGGGCACTTCGTAGTGTTTGCCCGTGCGGTTGTCAGTGATTGTCAGTGTGTCGGCCATAGGGAACGCGCGCGCCTTTTACGAATCAAACGACCCCGGCGGAGCGTCCTCGTCGGACGGCTCCTGATCGGGGGCAACGGAGGGACCCGGCACCCGGTAGTCTCCCTGCAGCCAGCGTCCCAGGTCAGCCATCCGGCACCGCTCACTGCAGAACGGATGCCACTGGCTGTCGATGGGCTGCTGGCGGCAGTAGACACACGTGAGTGCCGACATGCCCCTATTGTAGAACCAGAACCGGGTCTGGGGTTATTGATGCCGGACGTCTTTTGCCGAGACCATGAAGATCACGTCCTCGGCGACGTTGGTGGCGTGGTCCCCGATGCGCTCCAGATGGCGGGAAATGAGGATCAGGTCGAGCGCCGGTTCGATGGTGGCCGAGTCCCGCAGCATGTATCCCAGCAGCTCACGGAACACCGCCGTCTTCAGCTCATCCAGGGCATCGTCCTGCGTGAGCACGTGCTGGGCCAGCTCGGGGTCGCGGCGCACGAAGGCGTCGAGCGCGTCCCGGAGCATGTCCTGCGCCAGCTCCGCCATCCGGGGGATGTCGATGAGTTCCTTGACGGGCGGGTGCTGGAGATACCGGCGGACGGCCTCCGAGATGTTGACCGCGAGGTCGCCCACGCGCTCCAGATCGGTGTTGATCTTGACGGCGGCGACAATGGCGCGCAGGTCGACGGCCATGGGCTGGTGCAGGGCGAGGAGCTTGAAGCACCGGTCGTCGATGTCGATGTGGAGCTGGTTGATCGCGGCGTCGCCGACCAGGACCTTCTCGACCAGGGGGCCGTCGCGTTCCACGAGCCCGCGTACGGCCAGGCGCAGCCGGTCTTCGGCGAGGCCACCCATTTCGAGCAGCCGGCCCTTGAGTTCGTCGAGTTCTTCCTGAAAGTGCCGAACGTGGCGTTCCATACTGTTCCCCGCGGGCTTAACCGAAACGCCCAGTAACGTAATCCTCGGTCAATTTCTCCGCAGGATTGGTGAAAATTGTTTCGGTCGGCCCGTATTCCACGAGCCCGCCGAGCCAGAAGAACGCGGTGGCGTCGGAGACACGCGCGGCCTGTTGCATATTGTGCGTGACGATCACAATCGTATAGTCACGTTTGAGCTGGTAGATCAGTTCCTCGATGCGCTGGGTGGCAATCGGGTCGAGGGCCGACGCCGGTTCGTCCATCAGCAGGATTTCCGGCTGGATGGCGAGCGCGCGCGCGATACAGAGGCGCTGCTGCTGCCCGCCGGACAGCGCCAGCGCGGAGGCTTGCAGCCGGTCCTTGACCTCGTCCCAGATGGCGGCGGCCTTGAGGCTTTCTTCGACCCGGCCTTCCAGTTCGCCCCGGTTCGTCGCCAGGTTGTTGATGCGAAGGCCGTAGGCGACATTCTCAAAAATCGACTTCGGGAACGGATTGGACTTCTGGAACACCATGCCCACCCGGCGGCGGAGGTCGACGACGTCGGTGCCCGGGCCGTAGATGTCCTTGCCATCGATGGTGACCGTCCCCTCAACGCGGGTGCCCGGAATGATGTCGTTCATACGGTTCAGCGTGCGGAGGAACGTACTCTTGCCGCAGCCCGAGGGGCCGATGAACGCGGTGACCAGATTGGCGTTCAGGGCGATGGAGATATCGGACAGGGCCTGCGTGGCCCCGTAGAAGAAGTTCATGCCGGTGACGGCAATCTTCACCGGCGTGTCCGGTTTGGCCTGACCGGCCGTCAGCGTTGACAGGGAGCGGAGCGGAGTCGTCATGTCCGGGCTTTCTGAAAGTGGTCGCGCAGGACCACCGCGATCGAGTTCATGGTGAGCAGGACCAGCAGCAACACGATGATGCCGGCGGCCGCGTTCTCAAGAAACGGCGCCTGCGGGCGCGAGACCCAGTTGTAGATCTGAATCGGCAACACGGTGAATCGTGAGTCCAGGCCGGTGGGCGCGAAGGGGATGTAGGTCAGGGCGCCGATCGTGATGAGCGGCGCGGTTTCGCCGATGGCGCGGGACATCGCCAGAATGAGCCCGGTGAAAATCCCCGGCAGCGCGCCCGGCAGCACCTGATGCCAGATGGTCTGCCATTTGGTCGCGCCGAGCGCATACGACCCCTCACGCGCCGACATCGGCACGGTGCGGAGCGCCTCACGAGTCGACAGAATCACCACGGGAAGCACCAGCAGCGCGAGGGTGGCGGCTCCAGCCAGAATGCTCGGACCCAGGTTCATCCACCGGACGAACAAGCCCAGACCCAGCAACCCGTAGATGACCGAAGGGACACCGGCGAGATTCGCGATGTTCACTTCGATGATGCGAGCAAGGCGTCCGCCGCCGCCGTATTCTTCAAGGTAAATCGCCGCGCCAATGCCCATGGGCAACGTCAGGGCGGCGGTGACCACCATGACGTAGAGGCTGCCAATCAGTTGCGGATAGATACCGGCCGAGGCCGGAAACCTCGACGGCGGGTCCGTGAGGAACTGCCAGCTCAGGCGGCCCCAACCATCCGAAAATACGTCGGCAAGCAGCGCGCCGAGGGTGACCAGGGCGAGCGCCAGGACCAATAGTCCCGCGGCCTGTAACAGACGGTCACCCATCAGTACACCTCCCGGAACCGGCGTCGCAGCCAGTTGCTGGCCATGTTGAGCGCAAACGTCATCAGAAACAGCAACATGCCGACCGCAAAGATGGTCCGGTACTGGAGGGACCCCGACGGACTGTCGCCCAGACTGACCTGAACAATGTAGGCGGTCATCGTTTCGACCGACTCCAGCGGGTTGAGCGTCATGCGCGGCTGCTGGCCGGCCGCAATCGCCACGATCATCGTTTCGCCAATCGCCCGCGACATCGCCAGAATGAACGACGCCGAGATCCCCGAGAACGCGGCCGGGACGACGACGCGCAAGGCGGCCTGCATCCGGGTCGCGCCTAGGGCGTAGGCCCCCTCCCGCAGTCCGTTCGGCACGGCATGCAGGGCATCCTCAGAGAGCGACGAGACCAGCGGCAGAATCATGATGCCCATCACCAGGCCGGGACTCAGCGCGTTGAACGCCGACATCGACGGGAACACCTGCTGCTGCAGCAGCGGCGTGACATACAGGAGCGCGAAGTAGCCATACACGACCGTCGGGATGCCCGCCAGCACCTCGAGGACGGGCTTGACGACGCGCCGGACGCCGGCTGGCGCGTACTCGCTCAGGTAGATGGCCGCGAGCACGCCGGTGGGCAGTGCGACGAGCATCGCGATGGCCGACACCAGCATGGTGCCGGCCACCAGGGGCAGGACGCCGAACTGCTGATCCGAGAACAGCGGGGTCCAGACCGTGCCGAACAGGAAGTCCGTGACCGGCACGTCGCCGAAGAACTCGAATGTTTCAAACGCGAGCACCGCGATGATACCGGCGGTGACAACCACCGACGCCGCCGCGCACGCGAAGAGCAGACGCTCGATCACGAACTCGAGGCGTCTGCGCCAGGGACGTGTCACCGGGTGCCGCCCTGCAGCCGCTCTTCAAGCGTTTTCGGCGTGTGGTCATCGGCCGGGAACATGGTGCCCTTGGTGCGCGAGGCGTACCGCGCGTTCACCGCAGCCGCTTCGGCATCGGCGAGCGCCACGAAGCCCACTTCCTTCGTCAGCGTGAGCGTGTTGGCCAGGTAGAAGTCCACGAAGGCCCGCACTTCCGGACGCGACTCAAGTTGCGCCGCGTTGACATAGATGAACATCGGGCGCGAGAGCGGACGATACGTGCCGCCCCGAACAGTCTCGAACGACGGCTGGATGGGACCCACCCCGTTGTCCGGATTTCCATCGTCGACACCAAGCAGCTTCAACTTGTCCTGGTTTTCGACGTAGTAGGCGAGCCCCATGAACCCGAGGGCGAGTTCGTCGCCGGCGACACCCTGCACAAGCACGTTGTCGTCTTCGCTCGGGGTGAAGTCTCCACGGCTGGCCTTGGCTTTGCCGTTGATGACTTCCGTGAAGTAGTCGAACGTGCCGGAGTCGGCGCCGGCGCCGTAGAGGCGGATGTCACGGTCGGGCCAGCCGGCGCGCACCTGACTCCACTTGAGGATCTTGCCCTGGGCATCAGGCTCCCACAGGCGCTTGAGCTCGACCACCGTGATGTCGTTCGCCCAGGTGTTCTTCGGATTCACCACCACCGCCATGCCGTCGTAGGCGACAGGCAGTTCGATGAATTCGACACCGGCCTTGGCGCACTCCGCAATTTCGGACGCCGAGATGGGCCGGGACGCATTGGAGATCGCGGTTTCGACGCGACAGAACTTCTTGAAGCCGCCGCCCGTGCCGGACGTGCCGACGGTCACCGGCATGCCGGCGTTCTGAATCTGGAACTCCTCGGCGACCGCTTCGCTGATGGGGAAGACCGTGCTGGAGCCGTCAAGCGCGATCACCGGCGACTGTTCCGTGGTGGAGCCGCCGCAGGCGGCGACCAGGGCGGAGGTGAATACTGTGGCGACGAGGAGTCGGAATCTCATGCCGAGGAGCGTACCGGCATCCGGTTTCGCACCAGTTTCGAACGTGTAAATTTCGTGTTACACGGCGCGGCTTCGAAACGAATCGGCCGGTTCAGCACCTTCGCCAGGGGGGCGGCGTGGCGGTTGGCGGCCCAGAGTTCGAGTTCGGGGTCACTGGACGTCCGCAGCCGGACCAGCAGATCGGTCTCGGTACGCTCGGTCTCCATGTCCTCGACCACCTGGGCGTGCGACCTGTCCAGCCCCTCGGCCAGCCGGAGCAGGGCGCCCAACACGCGAACAGCCTGGCGCCTGGTGGGCGGCAAAACCGCAAAGTCGGCATGCGACTTCTTGGGGGGCGACTGCCGGTGATACCGCGCGACGAGCCCCATCAACTGGATCTCATCGGGATCAAATCCGCGAAGGTCGCCATGCTGAATCAGATACTGCGAGTGTTTGTGGTGGCGTTCGTAACTGATGTGCGCCCCGATGTCGTGGAGCAGGGCGGCGAATTCCAGCCATTCACGCGCGTCGGCGCCAAGCTGGTGGTCCGGCTGCGTCGCATCAAACAACGCCAGCGCCGTCCGTGCCACCTGCTGCGCGTGTGGGACCACGTACCGACAGCGTTCGGCGAGTTCGATCACACTGCGGCGCCGGACGTCCGGGTAGCGCTCCACGGTGCGGATGTGGGCGCCATTTTTCTTGATGTAGTCGAGGATCAGCCCCTCGCGAAGCGCAAAGTCGCACAGGGTCAACGCCTCTGCGCCGAGGCTCTCGAGCAACGTGTCGAGCAGGACGGCGCCGGCGACGGTCACATCGGCACGCCGCGGGTCGAGCCCGGGCAGCGCCAGCCGCTCCTCAAGCCTCAGGGAGGTCAACTGCCGCCGGACACGTCCGAATGCCTTCGCGGGAATGCGTCGGTTCCGCAGGTCGCCCCCGTCTCGAAGCCGCTCGCTGGCCAGCACACTCAGCGCCTGAATGGTGCCGGACGTGCCGATGACTCGATGAAATCCGCGACGGACGAGTGCCTTGATGTGGCCGGCCGTCTGCCGGCGGATGTGCCGCACCATCTTCTCTTCGTCGGCCGAGGAGAGGGGATCGCTCGTGACAAACCGTTCCGTCAGGCGGATGACGCCAACCTTGAAGCTCTCTCCAATCTGCATCCGGGCCGCGGTCCCGTAGGTGATCTCCACGCTGCCGCCGCCGATATCCACCACGACTGAGGCATTGCCGCCGACGCCCGCAGCATAGGCGGCCGCCAGGTGAATCAGGCGCGCTTCCTCCTTGCCGGAGATGATGCGCACGCGGATCCCGAGCTCCCGCCGCACGGTCGCGACAAAGTCGCCGCCGTTTTCGGCCTCCCGGACGGCGCTGGTCGCGGTCGCCAGAATTTCATCCACTTCGTGGGTCTGCGCCAGCCGCTTGAAGCGGGCCAGCGTCTCGTAGGCCGCGGTGACTGCGGTGGGGGCCAGGCGCCGGCCATCGAGGCCGCCGGCTCCGAGCCGGACCATTTCCTTCTCGCGGTCCACGACTTCAAACGACAGGTCCGGCCGTACGCGAACCACGATCATGTGCACGGAGTTAGTGCCGATGTCGATGGCCGCCAAACGCATTGTTTACGCTTTCGTTACACGGGATCCGGACAGAATGGGCATGCTACCACGATGGTTCCAGACGTCCTGACGCGCGCACTCGTGCCACGGCTGACGCAGTTCTCCCGGGAACTCGCCGGCGCGCGGCGTGGCTCCGTGCGTGGTGTGCATCAATCACGCGTCGCGTCCCGGCGACTGCGTGAAGGCCTCGCCGCGCTCGAGGCCGTGGTGCCCGACGATGAGCGTCGGCGGGCGGTGCGGGCGCTCCGCGAGATGGCGCGGGCGTTGGGCGCGGTTCGCGAGTGTGACGTGACCATCGCGCTCGTCGGCACGTACGCAGCGCGTCATGACTGGCCGGCGACTGTCGTCGCACAGGTGCTCCAGTCGTCGCAGGAAGATCGGAAGCGTCGCCGCCGGGAGTTGCTCCGTGTGCTCGCCAACACACGTCGTCGCCGGGCCGTGGCGCAGGTGAAATCGCTCCTGCCGCAGATTTCCACCCCCGAGTCCCGCCGGGCCGTCAGCGAGGCGGCCGTGCACCGGCGCCGCACCCGCGCGACCGCGCTGGCAAAACACCTGCGGCACCTCGGGACGCTGTACGTGCCGGACCAGCTGCACGCAGTCCGCCTGGCGACGAAGAAGCTGCGGTACGCGCTGGAGTGGGAGCAGCAGGTCGGTCGCAGAGCCTGGGTGCGGGAACGGCGGTTGCTGGAGAAGGCGCAGGAGGCCCTTGGCGCGTGGCACGACGTGCTCATTCTTCAGGAGCGGCTGCACCGGCTTCGACGGTCCGGCGACTGGCCGCGTCTCACCACCTCCGACCTCAAGCACATGGCGGCGCAACTGGAGCGGGAGTGCCGGGCACACCACGCGCTGATCCTGGCGATGTGCCCGGCGCTGGCACGGCTGGCCAAGGCGGCGAATCGATGAGGGTGTACCTTGTGCGGCATGCGATCGCGGAACCTCGCGGCCCGGTGTGGCCGGTGGATGACGACCGTCCCCTGACGCCGCGCGGTATTGAACGCATGCGCGAGATCGCCCTCCGCCTCGCCGATCGTGGCGTGCAGGTCGAGCGCATTTGGTCGAGTCCAATCCTCCGGGCTCGTCAGACGGCGGACCTGCTCGCGCCGCTGTGGACCACAGGGCGTGTGGTGGACGAGGTGGCCGAACTGGCGACCGGCTGTGCGCCCGCACGCGCTGGGGAAGCGCTGGCCGCGCGTCCCCCGTGTGCGAGTGTCGCGCTCGTGGGCCACGAACCCCAACTGGGCGCGCTCGCCGCGTGGATGATTGGCGCCGAGGCGCCGCTGCCGTTCAAGAAGGGCGGGGTCGCGCGTGTGGACTTTGCCGACGGCATTGCGGCCGGTGAGGGGAAGCTCGCGTGGCTCGTTACGCCGAAGCTCGTCCTGGCGGATTGACGGCAGCCCTGTCGAACCCTGGACCCTGGACCTACACCAACGTTCCGGGTTGCACGACGCCACCCTTCGGCACGATGATGATGCCGTTGCGGATGTGATAGCCGTCGCCGTCCACGTCCTGAATGCCGCGTTCGTTCACCAGTCGCGCACCATCCCCGATGCGCGCGTTTTTGTCGACGATGACCTTGTCGAGCACGGCGTCTTTGCCGATGCCCAGCGGCAGATCGGACAGCCGCTCGTCATAGTTGTCGGCCCCCAGCAGCACCGACCGCGAGACCGTCGCTCCGTGGCGAATGGCCGTCCTGATACCGATGACACTCTCGCGAATCGTGCAGGAGTCGAGATAACACCCCTCGGCAATGATCGATTCGTCGATCGTGCAGCTGTGCATCCGCGAGGCCGGCAGGAAACGCGGGCGCGTGAAGATCGGCCGCGTCGGGTGGAAAAAGTTGAAGGGCGCGCCGCGACGCGTGAGCATGAGGTTCACGTCGTAGAACGCCTGCACGGTGCCGACGTCCGCCCAGAAGCCCCGGTAGAAGTGCGCCTGCACCCGATGTGTGTCGAGTGCGTGCGGAATGATTTCCTTGCCGAAGTCCACGGCGCGATCGCGCGCCAGCACTTCGTGCAGCACGTCGCGCGAAAACACGTAAATGCCCATGGACGCGAGGAACGGCTTGTCGGGACTCAGCCCGGCAGCCGGGCCGGACGGCATGGACGCGTGCAATTGTGAGAGCCGCTCGGCGTTGGGTTTTTCGTCGAATCCCACAACCTGCGCTTCTGTGTCGCAGCGCAGAATACCCATCTGCGTCGCGTCTTCGGCCGTGACGGGTTGCGCGGCAATGGTGATGTCGGCGTTGCGATCGATGTGGGATTCGATCAGCTCGGCGAAGTCCATGCGATACACATGGTCGCCGGCAAGAATCAGGTAGTAATCCGTGTCGATGTTCCGGAAGTGCCGCGTGGCCTGGCGCACCGCATCGGCCGTGCCCTGAAACCACTGTTCGCCTTCCGGAGTCTGTTCGGCGGCCAGCACCTCGATGAAGCCTTCCGAGAAGTTGTCGAGGCGATAGGTCTGCGCGATGTGCCGATTGAGCGACGCCGAATTGAACTGCGTCAGCACATAGATGCGCTTGAGCCCGGCGTGCAGACAGTTGCTGATCGGAATGTCGATCAACCGGTACTTGCCGCCCAGCGGCACAGCGGGCTTCGACCGGAGGTGGGTGAGCGGGAACAAACGGGTGCCACGGCCACCCCCGAGCACAATCGTCAGCACGTCCTGCATCGGCGTCATTCTATCCCCGGGAAGCTTGGCTGTGACGTTCCTGTTACAGGCCACGGATACCATGCCCACATGAAGCACCGTGTACACGTGATGTGGCTGGGACTGGTCGTGGTTGCGGCCGCATCGTGCGGCGGGGGGGAACCCGCTCCGCCCACTCCGCTCGCCCCCATCACTCCAGACCGCGTGACCGCCGCGGTCACGGACGATGCGGATGACCCGGCGATCTGGCTGCATCCCGCAGACCTCTCGCGCAGCCTCATCATTGGCACCAACAAGGTTGCTGCTCCGACCGGGGCGCTCGTGGTGTTTGGCCTCGATGGCGCCATGCGGCAGACCGTGGCGGGGATCGATCGGCCGAACAACGTCGATATAGAACACGGCGTCACGCTCGATGGTCGCACCATCGATGTCGCGATCACCACCGAGCGCCTGCAGCATCGGCTGCGCGTGTTCGAGATCCTGAAGGACGGCTCGGGACTCGCCGAACTCGGCATCATCCCGGTACTCGACGGACAGTCGGGGGACTTCGCCGAACCCATGGGCATCGGGCTCTACAGACGTCCGTCTGACGGTGTCTTGTTCGCCGTCGTGGCTCCGAAGCTGGGACCCGCCGCGAACTATCTGTGGCAATACCGGATTGACGGCACGGCAGGTGGGGGCGTGACCGGCACGCTCGTCAGACGCTTCGGCAACTTCAGCGAAAAAGGCGCCGAACCAGGCGAGGCCGGCGAGATCGAGGCGATCGTAGTGGACGATGCGCTGGGGTATGTGTATTACGCGGACGAGCGCCACGGGATCCACAAGTGGCATGCCGATCCGGATCACGCCGATGCGTCGCGTGAACTGGCGGTGTTTGGGCTCGACAACTACCAGATGGATCGCGAAGGGCTCGCCCTGTACGTGAAGGCGGACGGCACCGGCTACCTGGTGTCCACTGACCAGGTTCCCGGTGGCTCAACGTTCAAGTTGTACCGTCGGGAAGGGGAGCCAAATGCCCCCCACCGGCACGTGGTCATCGCGGAGGCGCGGACGACAGCCGACGCCACGGACGGCATCGAAGTGACATCAGCGCCACTGCCGGGGTTCCCTCAGGGTGTGCTCGTCGCGATGAATTCGAACGCGAAGAACTTTGCGCTCTTTGCGTGGGAACGCCTGTTTCCGGGCCGAAACTGAGCGTCACTGACTTGTTACGAAGAGTTTACATGCGGGAGGCTCGTGTACTGCGATAACTAACGCACTACACGAGCGAGAAGGAGCACAGATGGAAACCCGCGAACGCACGACCTCCGGCCACACCGAGATGCTGATCGTGACCAAGACAGCGAATGGGTGGGAGGTGCGGGAAACGCATGACCGGACGGTCGTGCGCACCCAGGAATACACGGACTGGCACCGGGTCGAGCGTGCCCTGCAGGTGTTTGACCTGCAGGCGTTGCCGGCTTATTCCACGAATCGATAACCGAGGCCCACGACGGTCTCGATCTGCGGTCCCACGACGCCGAGTTTCGAACGAAGGCGGCCGACGTGGACGTCCACCGATCGCGTCTCCACGTAATGGTCGTAGCCCCACACGCGTTCCAGCAGTCGATCCCGTGACAACACGCGATTGCGGTTCTCGACCAGGCACTTGAGCAGCTCGAACTCGCGGCGTGTCAGCCGCACGGATTCGCCGTCCACCGCGACAACCACCGCATCAAAATCCGCAAACAGATGCGCGCCCTGATAGACCTGGGCCTCGCTGCCGGCCTCGTTCGCCTTTCGGCGCAGCACGGCGCGCACGCGGGCGGCCAGCTCACGGAGGCTGAACGGTTTGGTGATGTAGTCATCCGCTCCGAGATCGAGGCCTGTGACCCGGTCGGTTTCCCCGGTCCTGGCCGTCAACATGATGATGGGCAGTTGGGCCGTGGCCGGCTTGGCGCGCAGCAGCCGGCACACCTCGGTGCCTGACATCACCGGCAGGTTCAGGTCGAGAATCATCAGGTCCGGGATCTGCTCGTTTACCGACTTCAGTGCCGCGTCCCCGCTGTTGACCACCCTGACTTCCACATCACCGGCACGTTCCAGGCTGTGTTTGATCAACCCAGCAATATCCACTTCATCGTCAACAACAAGTATTCGGGTCGGGCTGGTGGCTGGCATTGCCAGCTCAGAGTAGAAAGGCCCGGTTTCCGGGACGTGTCGTGGCCGTTAATTTGACGTAACGCCTGAGTCCGCCCAGGGCCCGCTAGGCGGCGGCCAGAATCACCCGCACGGCCAGCAGGCCCAGCGTCACCGCCGTGGTGCCCTCCAGGATGACGCGCGCGCGGGGGCTCGCCAGCACGTGCCGCAGTCGATCGAGTGAGACCGCCCAGGCGGTGTGCACGGCGAAGGCCAGACCCACATGGGTGGCGGCCAGCCCCACGTAGTAGCCGGTGTCCGCCGACGCGGGCACAAACGACGGCACAACCGCGAGATAAAACGTCGCAATCGACGGATTCAGCAGATTCACGGAAAGGCCTTCACGCCATGCGTGGTGGGCCCGAATGGGATCGCTCGAGGCCAGGATGGCGCTCGAGGCGGGCAGCGCCCGATGACTGATGACGCGTCGAAGACTCTGGATCGCGAGCCAGGCGAGATACAGACCGCCGGCCAGCTGGATGGCGGCGAACAGCCGCGGAGAACGGGTGAGCACCACCGCGAGCCCGAGTCCTGCGACGGCCGCATGGGTACTGTTGCCCGCTGCGGCACCGATGGCGGCCCACACCCCGCTGCGCCAGCCGCCGGCCAGTGCGTTGCGAACGATGACGGCGGTGGTCGCGCCCGGTGTGATGACCAGGGCCGCAGTCAACGCAAAGTACGTGCTGAACATCGTGTCAGGCTGACGTGACGTCCGGCAATTCGACCGTGACTGACGCACCGCCTCCGTCACGATTACGCGCGGACACCCGGCCGCCGTGCAACTCGACCAGATGTCGCACGATCGACAACCCCAGCCCGGTGCCGCCGGGATCGCGTGGATCGCGCGTGCGCGATCGGTCGACGCGGTAAAACCGTTCGAAGATGCGCGGGAGTTCCGTCTCCGGGATGCCCGGCCCGCGGTCGTGTACCTCGACGATGACAGCGTCGGAGGACCGCGTGACGGTGATGTCGATTCGCGCGTCGTCCGGGCTGTAGTTCACGGCGTTTTCGAGCAGGTTGCGGAACACGTCGTGCAGCTTGGCGGGATCCGCATTGCATGCCGCTGCATCCGGTGCCACATCGACCTGGACGGTGATCCCCCGGGCGGTGATTGTGGCTTCCATGTCGCCGCACACCTGATTGAGCAGCGCCGGCAGCTGAATCAGCGCGCGCTGGATCTGCTCCTGCCGCGCGTCGAGGCGCGCCAGGCGCAGCAGGTCGTTCACGAGCCGTTCCATGCGCGAGGCGTGGCGCGCAATGATGCCAAGAAACGTCCGTGTCTGCGCGGCGTCGGATGGGCCGTCCGTGAGGGCTTCGACGTAGCCGCGAATCGCCGTGAGTGGTGTGCGCAGCTCATGGGAGACATTCGCGACAAAGTCGCGGCGGACCTGGTCGGCGCGACGCAGATCCGTGATGTCGTGCAGCACGAGGACGGCGCCGCCGCCCCGCGCAGCTTCGACGGGAACCACGCGGGCGATAAACGACCGGCGGGAGTCGCGATCGAGCTGGACCTCAATCGGGGAGGGCGTCTGGCCCGACAGGGCAGCGGTGAGCTGCGCGGCAATGTCGGGGTGTCGCACGATCTCGAGGATGTGCAGCCCGCGCGGGTCGCCGGTCAGCCGGAGCATCGATCGGATCGCCGGATTTGAGACGACGAGTCGCCCCTGTGCAGTGACGAGCAGCGCGCCCTCGACCATGCCCTGAAGGATCGCGGCCATGTGGGCGCGCTCACGCGCGACGTCCTCAAGCCGCGTACCCAGATCGCGTGCGGTCTCATCAAGTACGCGCGCGACGGCGCCAATCTCGTCGCGTCCGAAGTCGCGGACCGGCGTCGAAAAATCGCCGGCCCGGTATTGCCCGGCGACCGTCGCGATGGCCTGCACCCGCCGGCTCAGCCACACCGACGTGCCCCACGTGAGCAGCACGGCGGCGATCAGGCCGACGGCAAGGCCCATCCAGACAAATCTGCGCGCGTCGGCGATCTGTGCATCCACTCCAATGAGCGGGAGGCCAAGCCGTACAATGCGGATAGGGCCCCTCGGCACTCGTGCTGCCGCATACATCGTCTGAATTCCGGTGGTGGAATTCTGTCGGATGGCGACGCCGGTGCCGGTGGCGAACGCGGACTGCACTTCCTCGCGACCCAGGTGATTCTCAATTGAGGAGAGACGCAGGTCGTCGACGTCGGAGTCGCCGACGACAGTGCCGTCCTCAAGCAGGAGTGTGACGCGCGCCGAGACCAGCGATGAAAGGGCTGCCGCCTCGCGATGCGCCGCGGAGGCGTCCGGCCACGCGGCGACCAGCGGAGCCATCAGACGGACCTGCCGCAGCAGGGAGGCCTCGATGTCCGTCGTCATGGTCCGGCGCAGGGAGGTGGTGACGAGCGCCGTGGAGGCGGCCAGCGCCAGGGTGCAGGCGACGAGCAGGGCGACGAATGTACGGGTGCGGAATGTCACGGCACCGGGGCAGGGTCTTCGAGCTTGTAGCCGAACTGTTTGATCGTGGCGATCGCTGCACCCAGGTAGGGCACTTTTTCACGCAGCCGCCGGATGTGGACATCCACCGTGCGAGTGCCGCCGGTGTACTGATAACTCCACACGTCGGTCAACAGCAGGTCGCGGGAGAGCACACGGCCGCGGTGTTCGATGAGGTACTGCAACAGGAGGAATTCCTTGGCGGTCAGTGTGATCTCCTCACTGCCGAGCGTCACCAGATGCCGGTCGAGATCGATGGCGAGCGGGCCATAGGTGAGGAGCTTCGTGGTGGCGACAGGGCGCTGAACGCGGCGCAGGAGCGCCCCGACGCGTGCGACGAGTTCCTTCGGACTGAAGGGTTTGGTGAGGTAGTCGTCGGCCCCCAGTTCGAGTCCGCGGACACGGTCGGCTTCTTCGCCGCGCGCCGTGAGCATGATGATCGGAATCGCCGCAGTCGAGGCCTCGCCGCGCAGCGCCTGACAAACGTGGAGTCCATCCATGCCGGGCAGCATCAGGTCCAGGATCACGGCGTCCGGCGGCGTGTGACGCGCCTGGCGCAGACCGTCGCTGCCGTTGCCGAGCACGATCACCGTATGGCCCGCGCCCTTCAGATAGTGTTCGATCAGTTCGGCGATATCGGGGCTGTCTTCAACAACAAGGATGCTGGCCACGGAATCATTCTACGGGTTTGATGACGCGATGCCGTTCTTTCGCCGGATTGCCCGCCAGCGGCGGCAGTGAGAATGGGGCCGCCGCGTGCTCGGCGAAGCGGGCTTCCTGCTCCTCCTGATCCGCCGCCCGCCGGTACTTCAGCAGGATGATGCCGTCGTCGGCCAGCAGTTGTTCGAAGCTGGGGACCTCCTTCAGGAGGCGGATGTGCTGCTCGTCGGAGCAGAAATCCATCACCTTTTCGACGCCGGCCCGGTTGTACCAGCTCCGCTCAAACAGCACGGATTGACCGGCGTCCGGTGTGCTTCAGCCACCGGACAAGGTTGTTCAACTCCTCCTCCAGCGGCTCCAGCGCTTTCTCGTACGCCTTCTTCTTCAGTGCTCTTTGGACCGCAGGACTCCTGGACCCTGAACTACTGGACTACGCTGAGACTCCTGGTGGTCTTCCAGTCGCCACGCGTGAAGTCCGGAAAGTCCTGCGCTGCACCGTTTTCGCGGACGGACTTCTCCGACAGCGGTCCGACAGCCGACCACGCGCACCCTTCATACACGTTCTGATCGAGCGGCTGTCCACCGCGCAGGCATTCGATGATGCGATACAGCATCAGGAAGTCCATCCCGCCATGCCCGCCCATGGTCTTGGCGAGTTCTCCGGCACGCTTCCAGAGCGGGTGCTCGTACTCGGCGGTGATCTTTGCGAACTCCTCACCCTGCGCCCACTGGTGCGCCCGATTGAGGCCTTCGATGGAGAGCCGGTTGGGGAAGCCGGTGAGCGTGCCTCTGGTGCCCTGAATCAGATTGTGCCGGGTGTAGGGGCGCGGGGAGGTTTCATCCCACTGGACCATGATCGTTCTGCCCTGCACGGTCTTGATGATGGACGTGTTCATGTCGCCGCCGCGGCTGAAGTCGAGCTTGTTCCACTTGTGGTCGGGGGCGAAGTGTTCCTTGCCGTACAAGGTGCGGCCGCGGCCGGGCGAGGAGAACGACGACAGGCGGCCGAACTGGTCCTCTCCGCGCGCGAGGCTCATGTACTGCGCCACCGGACCGAGTCCGTGACACGGGTAGAGATTGCCGTTGCGTTGTGCGTAGTGATACGTGCGCCACGATCCGGTGCCGCGTTCGACTTCCTTCATCTGCGCGCGGAGGTCGTGGATGTAGGCCGCCTCGGCATGCAGGAGTTCGCCGAGCAGGCCGCGACGCACCATGTTCAGATACAGCAGCTCTTCGCGGCCGTAACAGACGTTCTCCATCAGCATGCAGTGGCGGCCCGTCTGCTCGGACGTGTCCACCAGGTCCCACATTTCCTGCAGGGTGACGGCGATCGGAATCTCGATGAAGGCATGGGCGCCGCCGCGCATCGCTGCGATACCCATCGGCGCATGCAATTCCCACGGCGTGGCGATGAACACCGCATCCGGCTTCGTCTCGCTCAGCATCGTCCGCCAGCCGTTGGGATCGCCGAAGTAGACCTTGGGGGTGTGACCCTTCTCCTTCGCCCGGTTTTCCGCGCGACGCGCCCAGTCCTCGTAGAGGTCGCTGATGCCGACCACCTCGGTACCTTCGATGGCCGACAACTGGGTCGTGTGGCCTGAACCACGCGCACCCACGCCGATCAGCGCAACACGCACCTTGTCGAGTTTCGGCGCGGCAAAGTCGCCGCGATATTGCGCGCCGGCCCGCCGCGTTGGGGAGGACGATTGGGCGCCCGCCAGGGCGGGCAACGAGGGCCAGGCTGCAGCCGCGGCCGCAAAACTACCAAGGGTCTTCAGGAAACCACGACGAGCGGTGTGTTCGGCCATGCGCGCATTCTACCCCCATGGCGTGGGCAGATGTCAGATGTTAGATGTCAGATGTTAGATGTCAGATGTTAGATGCTAGATGGCAGATATGAGATTGCTTGTCCACGTCCACGATCTCCCCATGTGGTCCTTGCCGGTGTCGCAGGTGGACCGGATTCGGCGGGCACTCCCGCATGTGGAGGTCGTTGACATCAGGGACTACGAGGCGGTGCAGGCGGCGATTGTCGACGCCGACGTGGCCCTGGTGCCACGGATGCAGGCCGCGACGTTGGCCGTCGCCTCCCGGCTGCGCTGGGTGCACTCGACGGCGGTAGGTATTGGCTGGCTGCCCCTTGCCGATTTGGCGGCCCGGGGGATTCCGGTCACGAACGTTCGTGGTGTGCATGCCGAGATCCTTGCGGAACACGCCATGGCCCTGATCCTCGGCCTCCGGCGGCAGTTCCCGGCCGGAGACGAACGCCGGCGCGCGCGGGAGTGGGCGCAGGAGGAACTGGCGGCCATTCCGGTGCCGCGTCTGAGTGCGACGACCGTGCTGGTGGTCGGACTGGGCGGGATCGGAACACAGGTCGCGCGGTTTGCCGGTGGCATGGGCATGCGGGTGATCGGCGTACGCCGTGACGTCACCCGGCCTTCACCGCCTGGCGTCGACCGCGTGGTACCGATGACGGCACTTCGTGAACTCCTGCCGCAGATGGACATCGTCGTCCTGGCGCTGCCACACACCTCGGAGACAGGGCAGGTGCTGGACGCGGACGCGCTCGCGCTGTTGAAGCCCACCGCGCTGGTGATCAACGTGGCGCGTGGGTCACTGATTGATGAGGCCGCCCTCGCTGACGCGTTGCATACCGGACGGGTCGGCGGCGCCGGCCTGGATGTGTTTGCGACGGAACCGTTGCCCGAGTCGAGCCCGCTGTGGTCCACGCCGCGCACCATCATCACACCGCACACAGGTGCGTGTGACGGCGACTACTGGACGCCCGCCGTCGACTTCTTTCTCAAGAACTGGGCACGCTTCGAAGCCGGCACGCCGCTCGAGAATGTCGTCGACCTCGATCGCGGGTACTAGTGTCACAGCGAGACATCTCCACGTCTCGTTGTGCATTCTGTCTAAATGGTCTTCAGACTCGACCCCTTGCCGGACACGATCGCGCCCAGCGTGATGAGCGAGAGCACGGCGCCGTTGAAGATCATCACCGCCGGCGCCGAGTACATGTCGGCGAAGTAGCCGGCAATGAGCGCGCCGATGGGGCCGCCGCCGCGCACGGCCACCATGTAGATGCTGACCACTCGTCCACGCAGTTCCTCGGGCACGGATAGCTGGACGATGGAGAAACTCATCGAGAAGAGCATCATGAAGGCGATGCCGCCAAAGAAGATGAGGATGTAACTCAGAAGCGGCGTGGTGAACCAGCCGAACGCCATGATGACAAGACCCATCACAAACTGCACGCCCAGCAGGATGCGTCCCATGTGTTTGAATTTGCCGCCTGCCGATCCGATCAACAGCGCACCGGTGATGGCGCCCAGTCCCTGACAGACCATTAAAAACGAGAGGCGCGTCTCCGGCGTGCCGCCCGCGTCGGCCATCACCGTCTTGGCAAACGTCGGCAGGAAGGTGACGAGCGGCATGGCCAGGGCCATGCTGATGACCACCAGCACAATCAGCGTCATCATGAGGCGCTGGTGGCGCACGTAGGAGATTCCCTGGCGCAGGTCCGTCATGATGTCGCGACGTGGCCCTGACTGGGGCAGAGGGATCGGCGCTTTGATCATCAGCAGCGCCACGACCACGAGAAAAAACGAAAGGCCGTTGAGGAAAAAACAGGCCGCCATGCCCAGCGAGACCAGAATCGCCGTGCCGCCCAGCGGGCCGAGAATGCGCGACAGGTTGAACTGGGTCGAGTTGAGGGCGATCGCATTCGGCAAATCGCGGCGCGGCACCAGTGATGGCAGCAGCGACTGGTAGGCCGGCCCCCCAAACGCCTGCCCCAGCCCCGAGATGAACGACAGCGTCAGGACGTGCCAGATCGTGACGATATCCAGAAAGACCACGGCGGCCAGCGAAAACGCGGTGAACGCCTGCACGTACTGCGACCAGGTCAGCAGCTTCCGACGGTCATACCGATCCGCGACGACGCCACCGATCAACATGAACAGCAAAATCGGCAATTGCGAGAGGAAGTCGTCGAGCCCGAGATAGAAGTTCGAGTCGGTCAGATCCAGAACCAGCCAGCTCTGCGCGAACTTCTGCATCCACGTGCCGATGGTGGATCCCAGTGCGGCGAGCCAGACAATCCGGAAGTCGCGGTGGGTGAGGGCGCCCGCGACACGTCCGGCCCAGCTGCGCGGGGCTTCGACAGGTGGAGTTCCTGGGGACGCGTCGGGCGTGGACAAGACCACGGTATCTTAGCAGCCATGGCTCGGTCCCGACTCGTGCTTGTGCTGCTGCTGATGGCCTGCAGGCCCACGTCACCACCTGTGACCCAGGCGCCGGCGCTGGCGCCGTCGGACATCGGCGCGTTCTTCGACTGCCTGCGGGAGCGTGGCCACGCGGTTGCGGCCGCCCATCGGGGCGGACCCGTCCCCGGGTATGCCGAAAACTCCATCGAAGGGTTCGCCTACACCACGTCCATGGTGCCCGCCCTCCTCGAAATCGACATCGCCCGCACCAAAGACGACGTGCTGGTGTTGATGCACGACGACACGCTTGATCGGACGACGACGGGGACGGGGGAGGTGCGGGCGCACACACTCGAGGAGATTCGGGCGTTGCGGTTGCGGGATGAAACCGGTGCCGTGCTCGACGCGCGGGTGCCGACGTTGCGCGAAGCGCTTGACTGGGCGAACGGGAAGGCCATCCTGGAACTGGACGTCAAACGTGGTGTGTCGTATGAAGACGTCGTCGCCGAAGTGCGCGAGGCGGACGCGATGTCGCGTGTCATCTTCATCACCTACAGCACCGATGCCGCCGTACGTGTGCATGGCCTCGCGCCGGAGATGATGTTGTCGGTGTCGATCGAGGACATCGCGGCACTGGATGCCCTTGAAGAACGCGGCGTGGCGCTCACCCGTGTGCTCGCGTGGACGGGCGTGGAGACGGTGAATGCCGAGCTCAACCGCGCCCTGGCCGCGCGTGGTGTGGAAGCCATGTTCGGCACCCTCGGCAATCCCAACCGGTCGTGGGATGGCCGATTCGCTCGCGACGGCCGCGAGCGGTACGCCGAGTTCGCGAAGCGCGGTCTCCAGCTCATCTCGACCGATCGCACCATCGAAGCCGCCCGTGACCTCGCTGCCCATGACGGCGCCGAGGGAATCGCGGCGCTCGAGTGTGCGGTGCGCTGATTTTCGCCACTTGATCGCCATTTGCGGTTTGTGCCATACTTCGCCCCATAAGGCGAAAGTAGAGCGAAAATATGGCATCAGCCGCGTTATCTCATCTCACGCAACTACTTGATTCAAAACAGCTTGCCGGCACAGTGACCCGGCCGCTTGAATCAGGCCGTCCCTGCACAAAAACCGGTGTATCCGTGCTGGATGACCATCTGGCCGGTGGCTGGCCAAAAGGGCATCTCTCCGAAGTCGTTGGTCCCGCATCGTCGGGCCGCACGTCGGTGGTGATGGCCACGATGGCGGCGGTGACCCGGCAGGGCGGCGTCGTGGCGTGGGTGGATGTGGCGGATCGTTTTGATCCGGCGTCGGCGTCTGCGGCGGGGGTGGACCTGGATCGTGTGTTGTGGGTGCGTGGGCCGAACGTGTCGTGGAGTCCGTCGCAGCGCACGGTGGGGGATCTCGCTGTGCAGCGGGGCTTGCGCGCGTTTGATTTGATCGCGCGGGCGGGCGGCATCGCGGTGGTGGCCATGGATGTGGCCGATGTGCCGGTGCGGCATCTGCAGTCACTGCCGGCTGCCACCTGGTTCCGCCTGGGACACGTGCTGGAAGGGCGCGACACGGTCGGGTTGCTCGTCGGTGCGCAACCGCTCGGACGCAGTGCGGGTGGTGTGTCGCTGACGTTGCGGGCCAGAAGTGAGTGGGCGGGCCGCAGTCTGCAGAGTCGCCGCCTGGCGGGATTGGCCGTGACGCCTGAGGCGTCGC
>Ga0169931_10000774_pt1 | contig 53242 bp, 29 predicted proteins | sample Kivu_15m_20L_FD_129675 | JGI IMG/M metagenome (GOLD analysis project Ga0169931, IMG submission 129675) | Freshwater microbial communities from Lake Kivu, Western Province, Rwanda to study Microbial Dark Matter (Phase II) - Kivu_15m_20L... | ecosystem: Environmental > Aquatic > Freshwater > Lake...
TGCTCTGTGGCTGCAGAATGATTATGCTCTGTACAGCTTTGCTCGTCGCTATGATGATTACTCTAAGTTCGTAGCTGCCATTGGGTTTGGTTCTGAAACTCCTGACGGTGTTTCCTTTGCATCTCCGAAGCTTGACTACAATGAGCTGAATGAAATGCTCCAAGATCTCTGAGTTTCGTTAACACCTTTTCTTCAAACTTTTCCGACTTATGAACAACATTCACGACCTCAACGACAGCATCAAACTCTCCGAGCAGCTGGCCCTGGAGCACTATGAAAAGCTGAACGGTGTTGTGGATTATCGTCTTCCCGGAGTTTGCAATCATTACTTTGCATCTTATGATCTGCACGGTGATCGTGATGGTGAAATCTGCCTCACATGTAAAGTCTCTAAAACCGTTAAAGGCCAAGTCCGTTATACTTGGCAAATCAACGGTAAGCGTATCGCAGAGAAGTATATTGTAACTCAATTTGTTGAACTTGGTGCCTTTCGGTAACTGATACTTAAACCCCTCAATCACACACTTCGCTAACAACATCATGACCAACATTGACATCTCCAAAGCAAGCAAACTGGATCTGCTGATTGCTGATACCCGTGGAGAGATTAAGTATACTGTGCTCAAGCCTTCGCGTCGAGGTGTGAAAGCACTCACAGGTCAGCGAGCTTGGGCGAACGCTGCTCCTAAAGGGGCCTTCCTGCATGGTGCTATCAGTGAGGCAGCTGCAGTGGAGAAAAACAACAAATGCTCTAAGGCTTGTTGAGGTTGATATAGCGTCCCCTCTGAGGCTTATGAGCACTTGGAGGGGACACGAATACACCTTGGACGAGCAGCAGTTCTCGTGTAGCTTATGAGCAGTTTGAGCAGTTGTTTTGTGCGCGGTTTGTGTTAGCGCGGGGCGCGGTGGCCCCCCTAAAAGAAAAAACGCTCACTACCCTAATCTATAACGACCCCAAAAAGCGCTCGAAAAGCCATAAGTATTCAAAAATTTTTTCGTGGCCATAAATACTTTTTTTAGGTCAATTGAAATGTTTTATAGGAAACTCGACATTAAGAATTTTAAAAATATCCAAGAAAAAATTACCCCCTACTTAATAAACTTTGTAAGTACAGATATAAATCGGTCTGAAGAAAAATTGTTTTACAATTTGATATCTCAAAAGAATCTCGAAAAATTTAAGAAAGATATTCCAGAGTTATTCGAAAGTGTTCGACAAAAACTCTGCAGTGAAATTATCCTCATGTCTTACATCTATGTGGATGGTGTTGAAGAGATTCCCATACATATAGATGGTGGAGTCAATTGTTCTCTTGAGAGAAGAACTCGGTTAAATTGGCCAATATTAAACGGAGAGAGTGCGGAAACAATCTTTTATCAAAAGTATTTTAATTAAAAACTAAGATGGAAATCAAAACATTATCTTTCGTTCCAGCAGTACCTTTTAATGATACCCTTGAAACTTTTTTCGATTCATATAAAGTCGATAAAGATATAGAGTGTTATCAATTATTCTTTTCTCCATATGGAGATGCAACAAATTTTGATGACCTAGATCAAATTAAATTCAATAGTGAAATTGTTATTCTTAATATTATAGATTCACTGATTGATTTGGATGATCAACTTCGAATTGATAAATTAAAACAATTTTGCGAAAATAATCCAGAACAAAAATTTATTATATTTAATTTTCATTTCAATCTAAAGAGAAACCTCAGTATACCTAATTTATATTTGGATACAATTTGGTCAATTGATTTCGAACAAAAATTAATTCCTTGTGAAAAGGAAAATTTAAGTAATAATTGGATCTGTCTGAATTCTGGTACAAAATTGCATCGAGTTATGATAACATCTTATTTGTTATCTAAAGATTATTGTAATAATGGAAGCTTTACTTTTCAAGTTGGCGCTCCAACTCTTACACGTTATGATAAGTATAGAAACTTAACTAAAATGAAAGATGATTTTAGAAAAGATCTTTCGAAGGGTTTTGCAAAGTTTAAGTCAAAGGATTTTAATCAACTTGAAGTAGTTGCATATGATAATGATGTTTATACATTTGCTTCAAATTATAATAATAATTTGTTACCAGTTTATAAAAATTTTGCCTTAGAAATTGTAACTGGAACAATGTTTTTTGAAAGTACTCCTCTTTTGAGTGAAAAAGAAATTCAATCTGTTTATGCTAAAAATTTTCCAATTTACATGAATGGAGTTGGAATGGCTAAGGAAATGAAAAAGTTTTTTGATATTGATATTTTTGAAGACATAATTGATCATAGTTATGATGATGTTGAGGATCATTTTGATCGAATATTTACAGCAATTAACAAAAATCAACATCTCTTGGATGGCTCAACAAATATTAGAGAGATGTGGTATGATAATGAAAAAAGATTCGAAGAAAATTGCAATAAAATGGATTCATTGTTTTATGATAAAAAATATAAGATTGAAATCAATCACAATAAAATTAAAAAAGCCTTGAGTCATTTTAATGTTACTGTAAAATAACTAAAATCATATATAATTTTTGAAATGAACATAAAATAATATATGGAACTTAAGCTAGACTATCAGGAAAAGGATCTACTCATTGATTGCATTCAACATCGTTTAGATACTGATAAAATTTTAGTCATCAATGAATCTCTTAAGAATGAAATTGAAGATTTATTAGTCAAAATTGAAGAAGAATGTGTTTGATTTAATACTCTAAATAAACCAGAAACCATTGCATGAATTGACTTGTAGTGGTAGAATGATAACGTCGCAATTCTAATTTTATGTCTAAAGGATTTACAATTAAAGCTAACGCACCAACTCCAAAGAAAAGTGAAGAGGATTTTGATTTGAATGCTGCGAAAGAAATGATTCGTGGTAAGTCAATCGTTTTCTGTCTTCCTGGTCGTGGAGTTTCTTATATCTACTTGAAGAACTTTGTTCAACTCTGTTTTGATTTGGTTCAGAATGGTGCAGCCATTCAAATTTCACAGGATTATTCTTCCATGGTTAACTTTGCACGTTGCAAAGTTTTAGGAGCAAATGTTCTTCGTGGTCCAAAACAAATTCCTTGGGATGGTAAACTAAAGTATGATTACCAACTTTGGATTGACTCTGATATTGTTTTTGATACTGAAAAGTTTTATCGTCTTGTTGCAATGGATAAAGACATTGCTGCTGGTTGGTATATGACCGAAGATGGTCATACGACTTCTGTTGCTCATTGGCTTGAAGAAGATGACTTTAAGAACAACGGTGGAGTCATGAATCATGAGACCGGAGAGACCATGAGTAAGCGCCGTAAACCCTTTACGGTTGACTATACGGGGTTTGGATGGGTTCTGATTAAGAAGGGTGTCTTTGAGTCTCTGGAGTACCCCTGGTTCGCTCCTAAGATGCAAGTTTTTGACTCTGGAGAAGTCCAAGATATGTGTGGAGAAGACGTTTCTTTCTGTCTTGATGCAAAGGCAGCGGGTTTTGAGATCTGGTGTGATCCTAAAATTCGCGTGGGTCATGAAAAAACTCGTATTATTTGATTTCTGGCGCGTTTGAAAATCAATTTCGGCGCGCAAATAAAACCAATTGTGAGGTATTAAAAAAATGGCAGTAAAAGCAAAAGGTGGATTAAATAAAAATACTGGTTATATTCCTGGAACTCCTAAAAAAAGTCGTCAAGGAATGGGAAATGGAACTAAATATGCTGCAACTAGTCGTAATAAGGCTAGGAAACCATATCGGGGACAAGGAAAATGACTAAATGGATTCATAAAGAGGGATATTCAAGACCAGATAAACGTTATAAGGGGATTAAAACACAAGCAAAAGCAAATAAAGGTAAAAAGTCTAAATAAATTTAAATAGTAATATAAATTTTTTTAAAAAGATGTCAGAAACAACTCCAAAAGTAGGTCCAACTGTTGCAGATGCACCAGAATCAACACCAGAAACTGCAAAAGTTTTTGATTATAATGTAGCTGCAAATGCACGAACAGTTGCTCCATCAAAACCAAATCCCGCCTCACCACTCGCTGCAGGATGATATGACCGAAAAGGAAGCATATATTAAAGAATGGATACGAGAAGTATCTAAAAATCGACCAGAGATGGATGGATTTGCAGTTTGTCCATATGCTTCCAATTCAAAAACTTTAATTGTAGAGACTACCATTGATGACATTGTGCCCGAACCAGGTCATGATGTCATCATTTTTATAATTGAAGACTTTTGGAGAGAAAATCAAGTTAAAAAATGGGTTGCTCATTACAATGAAAAGTTTCCATATTATAAATTTTTTGAAGATTTGTCATCCAGAGATACATTTATTAGTGGTGTAAAAACAAATAATGAAAAATATAACCTTATTTTGTGTCAATCGAAACGAAAATTGAGCAAAATTCGTAAAAAATTAATGGAAACTGACTATTATACTTATTGGACAGAAGAATATCTCGGAGAGATTCTTGGAGAAGATGCAAAATATATAGAAAATGCCATTGAGGAGAATTAAATGGAAGAATTAAATTTGCCACAAAGACCAAATACTTCAAAAAGTGATGATGCTATTAAAGGATCCGATGGAATTGGTATAAAATATTTGTCTCCAGAGGAATTAAAACTTCTTGAAGCTGCAACACCTTTCTTACCTCCACAAATGAGAGCATTTCAAATGCAAGATATGGTGAGAAATCTTAAAAATAATAACAATAATTGACATTTCGGGATAGCAACCCCGTAAAAAGTTCTGATTTAACGTTAAATCAGGAGCTAAAAATGTCAAATTTACCCGTGGATAGAGACAGAGAATACATGAAACAAATGTGGGGAACCACAAAATTAATTACGGATTACGACTTAGAACCATCAAAAAGGATGATTCAAGAGGTTATGTATGATCATGCACCAATTCATGATCTAAAGAAACAAACAGAACTTCATGAGAAGATTCGTAATGATGAAGACTATGATGATTGGTCATATGGAACTGAACCAACATATGGTAAAAAATGGTAAAAATGTCTTATACATATAATAAATACCCTTAGTTTGAGTAATGACTAGGATTTCTCGCAAATTTAAGGATATAAGTCTCTCTTTTGTGAGAAATCCTGTGACTAATGATATATTATCTATTAATGATGCTGATGCAATTAAAAAATCAGTCATTAACTTAGTCAGAACTCGAAATGGTGAAAGATTTTTTAATTCATTTATTGGATCTCAAGTTGAAAATTCTATGTTTGAGTTGCAATCTCCAGAAATTGCATATTCGTTAGAATTGGAAATAAGAGCTTTGTTAAAAAATTTTGAAAGAAGAATTTCTTTATCTTCTGTACTTGTTTCTTATCTTGAAGATTCTAATGATTTTAATGTTAGAATTGCATACGACATAACTGGACTTCCTGTTCCAACTCAAACTATAGATTTTATACTGCAACCAACTAGAGTCTAATGTCATTTAATCAATTTACAAATTTAGACTTCGGGGATCTCAGAACGCAGATCAAAGATTATTTGCGTGCAAATCAAAATTTTACTGATTTTGATTTTGAAGGATCTAATTTTTCAGTATTAATTGATCTATTAACATATAACAGTTACATAACTGCATATAACTCGAATATGACAGTTAATGAAATGTTTTTAGAAAGTGCGACTTTGAGAGAAAATGTAGTTTCACTTGCTAGAAATATTGGATATTTACCTAGATCAAGGAGATCTGCAATAGCAAATGTAAGTTTTACAGTTGATATGAGTCAAACTGATGCTAGAACTGTAAAATTATTAGCGGGTCAAGTTGCTCTTGGCGCAGTTTCAAATGGCAATTATATTTTTTCAATTCCAGAAGATATTACAACACCTGTTAATAGTGATGGAATCGCTATTTTTGATAATTTACCAATTTATGAAGGGGTATTTTTAACTAGTACTTTTATTGTCGATGAATCTCAAACTAATCAGAGATTTATTTTACCAAACACTAATGTTGATACTACTTCCATCAGAGTTAAAGTAACAGATCAAGTTACAGAAGTTTATTCGGCATATGATAATTTATTAGATGTGGGAAAAGAATCTAGAATTTTCTTAATTCAAGAAGTTGATGGTGCAAAATACGAAATTAGATTTGGTGATAATATTGTTGGAAAAAAACCAACTAATGGAAGCAGAGTAGAGGTGACATATATTGTTACAAATGGATCTTCTGGCAATGGAGCTACCAACTTTACATTTTCTGGTAGATTGAAAGATAACAACTTATTTGATATTACTAATGGTATTTCTTTATTAATTACACAATCTAAGTCTGAAAATGGAGATGAAATTGAGTCAGTAGATTCAATTAAATATTTTTCCCCAAAAGTTTATGCTTCTCAATATCGAGCTGTAACATCAAATGATTACAAGTCTCTTATACCATACATTTATCCAAATGTGGAGTCTGTAAATGCTTATGGCGGAGATGAATTAGATCCACCGGAATATGGTAAAGTATTCATATCTATTAAACCAAGAAATGGAACGTTTTTGTCTGAGATTACAAAACAAACAATATTAAGCACCATAAAAAAATACTCAATAGCTGGTATCAGACCCGAAATAATAGATCTTTCATATCTTTATATTGAATTGGATACCTCTGTTTACTATAATGTAAACCGATTGAGTAATCCACAAATAGCAAAAACAAAAGTAGTTGATACTTTGACATCTTATTCTAACTCAAAAGACGTTAACAGTTTTGGTGGTAGATTTAAATATAGTAAAATTGTGGGATTAATTGATAATTGCGATAAATCAATAACATCTAATATTACAAAAGTTAAAATGAGAAGGGATTTAAATCCAGAAATAAACACTTTTGCAACTTATGAACTTTGCTTTGGAAATCAAATACATACTAAAGATGGAGGATATTCAATAAAATCTACTGGATTTTTAATTGATGGAATATCTGATGTTTTATACATGGCAGATTCTCCATCAACTTCAAATAAAACAACTGGAAATATATTTTTCTTTAAATTAGAAAATAATTTACCAGTAATTGTTAAAAATAATGCAGGAACTGTTGATTATATTAGAGGTGAAATTAGATTAGATGTTGTTAATATAACATCATCTGTTTTAAATAATGGTTTTATAGAGGTTCAAGCCATTCCAGAATCAAATGATGTTATAGGTCTTCAGGATTTATATCTACAATTGGATGTTAAAAATTCTGTGGTAAATATTATAGAAGATGTTGTCAGTTCCGGAGAAAATTCCTCTGCCACACAATATGTAACTACATCTAGCTACTTAAACGGAAGGTATACAAGATAAAATGTCAGAAATTAAAAGAGTAAAAATTGGTTCTATTATAGAATCACAAATTCCAGAATTTTTATCAGTAGAATCTCCTCTTTTTGTTGAGTTTCTAAAACAGTACTATCAATCATTAGAACATCAGTCTGGTTCCATTGATATTATTTCTAATATAACTCAGTATAAAAATTCAAAGAAATTTAATAATATTGATTTAATAGAACAAACTACTCTTACTTCTGATATTTTAAGTTTTGACACAACAATAAATGTTGTTTCAACAAAAGGTTGGCCCGATACTTATGGATTACTGAAGATAAATGATGAAATAATTACATATCTTTCCAAAACAGATACTACTTTTGAAAATTGTATTAGAGGATTTAGTGGTATCGATAATTTAGAATCTTCAAATAATCCACAATTTTTAAATTTTTCTTCAACAGAAGCATCAGAGCATTCTAATTTAACTGTAGTTAAAAATTTAAGTAATTTATTTTTAATTAAATTTTTTGAACGATTTAAATTTGAGTTTTTACCTGGATTTGAGTCAAGGGATTTTTATGAAAATATATCAGTAGAAAATATAGCTTATAGAATTAAAGACCTTTATTCATCTAAAGGAACTGATCAATCATATAAACTTTTATTTAAAATTCTTTATGGATCTGATATTGAAATAATAAAACCACAAGAATATACTTTATCTCCTTCTTCCAACTCTTATTTTATAACAAAAAATATTTTAGTAGAAAAAATTTCTGGCGGAAATCCAATAGAAATTAAAGGTAACTTTTTATTTCAAAATATAACCGGAATTGGAACAGTAAGTGCTTCAATTTTTAATGTTGAATATAGACCTGTAGCTAATAAAGATTTTTATGAAATTTCTTTAGATAGTACTTCATTTAGTGGAAATTTTAGAGTTTCTGGAAAAACAAGAGTATTGGAAGATGTTCAAATTGGTAGTAATAATATTTTAGTTGATTCGACCGTAGGATTTGCTAATTCTGGAACTATTTTAGTAAAACCTGAAAATTCGGATTTTATTGAAATCAATTATACTGGAAAAACTATTAATCAATTTACTGGAGTTACTAATGTAACCAAACCTTTAAATTTTGGACTTGACTTAATAGAAGAAAATTTTGCTTTTAGCTATGTTGGAGTGGGAAATACTTCAAAAGTTGAATTTAGAGTAGTTAACGTAATTGATAATATAGATTTTTCAAAAACATCAAATCTCAGAATCGGTGATAATATTTCTTTATCTGGGTTTGGTAGAGATTTTTATGATAGTTATCAATTTAACAACTGGATTTATAATTTACCAACCAATCATAATATTAAAAATATAAATCAAGTTGACTCCACAAAATACAGAATTATTTTATTTGATAAAGTATATTTTTATCAAAATGAAAGGGTTTTTCTTATTGATTCTTTAGGTAACTCTATAGAAGCAGATATTATTTCTGTAGAATATTCAACATCAGATTTAATTGAAAAATACAGTGATAGAATATTAGTTCAAATTTTAAACCCAGGATCTTTTAATATTCTAAATTCCATAGGGGTAAGAAAAAAAATATATAAGTCTAATCACGCAAGTAATTATTTTCAAAATTTAGAGACCATTCCAACAAGTGTTCAAAACACTTATATTGATTCTACTGAGGAATATTTTTATGTAACATCTTCTGGATTACCAAATTATACTATTTTTTCTACAGACAATAAAAAAACTGTATCTACTACTGTAGGAACTTCTGTAACTGATACATTTAATGTTAATAATCATAATTTTATTAGCGGAGAGTTAATTTTTTATCAACCAGAAACATCTTCCGGTATATTGACTGGATTATATTATGTTACAAGATTAGATAATAATAGATTAAAATTATCATTTAGTAAATCTGATATTTTTTCAAAAAAATATATTCAAACCACATCTCAAGTTGTCAACGATTCTCTGTATAAATTTGGATATCAAAACAAAAATTTAAAACATCAAAAATTATTAAAAAAATTCTATTTTAATAAACCCAGAACATCATTTGATGATTTAAATTTAAGGACAACTTTTAATAGAGAGATTGGATTATTATCAAATGGCGTTGAAATATTATCTCCGACGTTATTTGATGAAAATATTTACTATGGAAATATAACATCGATAGATGTTACTGATTCTGGTAAAGATTATGATGTAATTGATACTCCTTCTTTAGATGTAAATGATGACTTTGGTACAGGATTAAAAGCTCATTTAAATATTTCTGGAAGTGTAAAAGAGATAAAAATATTAAATGCTGGATATGGATATCAAGAAAAACCAAAAATAACAATAATTGGTGGAAATGGTACTGGGTGTGTTTTAGAATCTAATTTTGTTAAATCTCAAGTTTCTTCCGGATTTAAAGCTGATTTGAATGTCAGCACAATTGATAATACAATACAGTTTTTAAATTCAATACCTTTTGAAGATGGTGAAGAAATAATTTATGATTCTAACAAAAATTCTAATGTACCAGGTATTATAAATGGTTCCTCATACTTTGTAGGAATTTTAACAGATAATAAAATTAAACTTTTTAACAATAAAACTGATGCTCTTCAAAAAACAAATGAAATTGATATTGTTGGAGTTTCTTCAGGGTTTCATTTTATAACTACTCTAAAAAATAAAAATACTTTTACTGAAATTTATGTTAAAAACCCTGGCCAGGGATACTCAAATAGAAAAGTAAAAGTTCCATCAATACTTTCTGTAGACAGTGCAACTTCTGGTATTAATACTTTCGATTCATATGTGTTTGCAAAAAATCATGGATTTAATAATTCTGAACTTGTGAAATATGAATATTCAGATACACCGATAAGCGGTCTTTCCACATCAATATTATATTATGTTAAAGTAGTAGATGTAAATAAATTTAGACTTTATGAAGCGGGGATTGGTGCATCTTTAACTAATGAAAATTTAGTTAAAAATAAATTTGTAAAATTTAATTCACTTGGTATTGGAACTCATACTATTGGATATCCACCAATTGAAGTAAAAGTGGAATCTAAGTCAGCTATGGGATCTACAACTATAATAAACTCAGAACTAAATCCTATTGTTTTGGGATCAATTCAAGATGTTTATATAGAAGATGGTGGTATTGGTTATGGATGTACAGACATTGCTAATTATCATAGAAGACCCAATGTTTCAATTTCGAGTATAACATCTCAAGCAATTTTAAAACCCATTATTATTGATGGATCAATTGTAGATGTACAAATTATTAGTAGAGGACAAGGATTTAGAAAAAATTCAGAAATACTGGTTTATGGAGAAGGAAAGTATGCACAAATAGAACCAATCGTTGAAGAGGGTAAATTATCTGCCGTTAATATTGTTTTTGGTGGAGTTGGATATTTACCTTCAAATACTACTTTAATTCTTAATAATAGAGGACAAAATGCTAAATTTTTAGCAAATGTACGTGAATGGAAAATTAATCAAGTAGTAAAAAGTAAGAATATTATCTCCAATCAAGATGATGGTATATTGTATCCAAGTAAAAATCCACAATTAGAGCTTCAACTCATTAATTTTTATATACCAAAAAAATTAAGATATCAGTTATCAGATAATTTTACGGATTCGAATAAAGAAACTAATGAAACATTAAATCATTCTCCTATTTTGGGTTATGCATATGATGGAAATCCAATTTATGGTCCTTATGGATATGATACCACTACTGGTGGATCTATAAGGAAAATGAATTCTGGATATGTTTTGAATGTGAATCAAATATCTGGATTAAGACCTCCATCTTTTGAAAATGGATTTTTTGTTAATGATTATGAATATAATGGTTCGGGCGATTTGGATATTCATAATGGAAGATTTTGCATAACTCCAGAATTTCCTAATGGAACTTATGCATATTTTTATGCAATAGATGTCAATTCTTCAAATGAATCGATTCCTAGGTATCCTTATATTATTGGTCCATATTTTTATAACAAACCAATAACTGAAAATTTATTACCATCATATAATCAAGATATTGATATTTTCACTCCCAATTTGACCAGAAATATTGGCCCTTATTATTTAAATCGTAGCAATTCTTCTTATGATCTAATTGATAAGGTATCTGAAGAATATAAACAAGAGTTTTATGTAAATTCTATAAATTCTGGTAAAATTGAAAGTGTATCTATATTTTCTCCTGGAGATAATTATAAAATAGATGATCCTGTAGAAATAGATGTAACTGGCACAGAAGGAATACAACCAAATATTGTTGTCAGTGAATTAAATGGTAGAGAAATTGAATCTTTCTTCTTATCGGAAGAATTAATATCTAATGCAGAATTTTTTATAAGAAATCCAGATACAATAGTAAAAACTAGTTCTCCTCATGGAATTAAGAATAATCAATCAATTTTAATAAGCGGTATATCAACTATAACTGCATCTAAATTTGAAGGGGTAAAAAATGTTGAAGTTTTAGAAAAGGAATCCCAATTATTAAATGATATTGATACAACATCTGTTACTGGAGTTTCTACATTCATAACTTTAAAAGATACTAACGGATTTAAAGTCAACGATTTTATAGGAATAGGTTCTGAAATTTTATTAATTACTGATATTGATGTCAAAAGATCTGGATTTTATGTAAATAGACTACAAAATACTGGAGTGCATACTGCTGGAGTTGATAATGTTATTTTATTACCAAGGGAATTTAAAATACCAACCGGAGATATTACAGATTTAACCTTTGAGAATTATACTACATTTTTTGATCCTAGATTTTCTGTAGGTGTAGGAACAACAGGATCAATTCGCACAGTTGTCGGATTTGGAACTACATCTATTGAGAATAGATTTATTCCACCCAGAAACATATATTTACCATCACATAAATTTTATACTGGACAACCTCTTCTCTATAATTCTGGATCTGGATTTGCCGGCACTTCTTTGTATGTTAATAATGTTGGTTCTGGAGTTTCTTTCTCACTAGAAGATAATCAAATTGTTTATGCGGTAAATCTTGGCAAGGATTATATTGGATTATCCACTCTTGGATTTACCAGCTTTACTGGAATAGGAACAAATATAAATTCTTTGGAATTTTGGGATCAAACAAAATCCTATGGCGTAATTGGAGCAGCTCACTCATTAACTACTTTAAATCCAAAAGTTACTGGAACTTTGGAAAAAACATTAGGTATAATAACTACAACTTCAAATCATCAATTAAATGTGAATGATTTGATAACATTAAATTTAACTACAAATTATAATGAAATTGTTAAAGTTATTTTTGATCCAGTAAATAGAAAAGTTTTGATGAGAGAAATTTCTTTTTCTGATAGTGATGTCTCATTATCAGAAAGTTCTATAAATTTTTCTTCATATAATGGAAATATTGAAACCGGAGATAAAGTTGTTTATGTCTCCAGTTCTCCAATTAGTGGACTCAATCATTATGGTACGTATTATGTTTTAAAAACAGATTTTGATTCTATAAAATTATGTGAGTATGAAAGTGATATAGATGAATCTAATTTTATTAATTTTTCTTCCGTTGGAGGACTAACACATAAATTATATTTTGTTAATCCACAAATTTCATGCATAAGAACTACAAAGATAGAATTTGACTTGTCAGATTCCAGCTTAACAAATTTAGATTTACAATTTTATTTTGATCCAAATTTTGTAGAAAAGATTAATGAAAGAACGGGATTTTTTGTTGAAAGACAGGGGGTTCCTGGTAATTCTGGATCTAAAGTTATTTTGGATCTTTCCGGTCAGTTTTTTCCAATATATTATAATCTGTTTTCTAAAGGATCTTCAGAAGAAAGTAAGAAAGAAATATCTTCAGATGTTAATGTAAAATCTAATAATAAAATTTCAATCATAAATCATCAGTTTAATAATAAGTTTAACATTATAGAATCTACAGATAAGACATTTTCATTTTTTAATACCAAAAAATTAACTTTTAGTGAAAAACAAATTTTAAGTCAACCACAAACTACTTTTTCTTATAAAACTACATCTAAAACAGCTTTAGGACCTATATCAAAATTAAAAATTAATTTTCCTGGTAGGGGATATAAAAAATTACCTAAAGTTAGAGGAATTAAAAGTGATCTTGGTGTAAATGCTGTAATTAAATTAATATCTCCAAATATAGGAAAAGTAGAAACTTTTACTAGAGTTAAAGATGGATTTGATTACCCAACAGATCCTACACTTTCTCCATCTTTAAGTGTACCCACTGTTATTGGTATAAAAGATATAAGAACTATTGATTATATTGAAATAATTTCTGGAGGAAGAAGATATAATAGCTCTCCAAAATTAATTATAAAAAATAATATTAATAATGACATTGAACTTAATGCAAATATTTTAGGTGGTTCTATAACATCTGTAGATATTATTAAAAATTCTACATCATTATCCAGTCCTTTAGAAATAGTTCCAATTTATAATTCAAATGGATATGAAATTGATTCAATTTCTGTAGTTGGAAATTTAATAACATTAGAGTTGTTAAATTCTCCAGTTACCAATCCATTCATATCTTCTGGTTTTGGTAAAACTGATTATGAATATCCTTTTAAGATAGGAGATAAGATTTTTATTGAAAACTGTAGGTTAACCAGTTCTACATTAGACCAAGCTAATTTTAATTCTGAATCTTATAATTACTTATTCTTTGATGTTGTTGGAGTAAATACGACAAACAATACAGTTACATATGATATGTCCGGTATTTCTACCGGATCTTTTGGAACATATAGTGATCAATTTAATTTGGGAGTGGTTATTAATAAAAATGATATGCCTGAATTTAATATGATACTGAAAGATGATGTTAATTATCTTTCGAATGAAAAAGTGTCTTCTTTAACATTTGTTGGAACCGTTATGGAGGGTGGTTGGGATAATAATTTAAATCAAATGAGATTAAAAAATATTTTTGGGGAAATAAATGTTGGAGATAAAATTTTTGGTGAAACTTCTAAAATTAGGGGTACGGTTGAATATTTTGATACTTTTAATCTATATTCAACTTTAGGAGTGTCTAGAGATAAAACATCTTCCATAGATCTATCTTCCGGTATTTGTAATGATTATTTACAAAGAATTTCCGATAATTTTTACTACCAAAAATTTTCTTATTCCATTAAAGGAAATATTCCCTACAATATTTGGAGAGAATCTGTAAGATCTACTGTTCATCCATCTGGATTTAAAGAATTTTCTGACTTAGAAATTTTTACTAAACCAACTTTAAATGAAGTTAATGCGGGAATTGCAAGATCCATTAACATGAAACCAAAAGTAGAAACAACAAGTTCTATTACATTTGTTAATATAGATCAAATATCCAAATTTAACACAAAGAAAAATTTTGCTAGAGTTTATGAGGAAGAATTAAATCCCGATGGTTCAATTCAGAATGTATTTTTTGATGAAGGAGTAGATTTAAGTCCATTTATTGTAAATAGAACTAATAAAGTTATCGAAATTGACGATATAAGTAGTCAATTTAATGGAACTGCAGATCAATATTTACAAGGTAGATTCTCTGATGCTTCAGATTTATTGGATTATAATAAAGAATTTATTCAAGAAGAGGTAGTTGGATTTATTACCGCTACTTACCCCGGAATTACTACCAATCCCGATTGGGATAGAACTATTTGCAAGAGAGATGTAGGATATATTGTTGATGCAATTTCACATGATTTAAAATATAGTTCTAACAATAAATCAATTGAAGCTGGACTTGCGTATTGGTCTGGAGTCGGAACAAGTTATGTTGCTGGAGAGTCTATAGAAACTATAGCCGGATTTAATTATATTGTTGATTTGTCGAAATATATTATCAATAATGTTGGAGTTAAAACATCATACCAACTTGCAAATGCAATTAATATTTCAACAGCAGTTTATAATAATGTAACTGGAATTACCACAATTACTACTTCAAGTCCTCATGGGCTATCTACAACTACAGTAGATTATGTTGTTTTAAAAAATTTAGTTTTTTCTTGCGATTCTGGTGGTGGTATAAACACTGCAATTTTCCCAAATTTAGGTGCAGGTCCTGATGGAAATGGTGTACTATCTCCTAAGGGATTTGTTTACCAAGTGGAGGTTATTGATTCTGTCAGATTTAAAGTTAATCCAGGTCCATCAACTATAACTCATACTTACGATAGTGGTGGTACTATTCAAAGAGCATTTATATCTACTTCTCAATATATTGATTCAACAATTTTACCGGACGTTAATTGTAGTTTAGAATATAGTGAAAATTGTTGTGCTGATGTTTGGACATCAATAGGTAATTATATTGGAATAATAACCACAATAATTGGAATTGGGACTACTGCAAAGCCCAATACAATAACATATCCATCTTTGGCTAGAGGTGGATCAATTGTGGGGTTATCTACATTTAAGTTAAAAAATAAAGGAACTTCTCTTTTTAAACATGAGTTTTCCGGTTCTAGTGTTGACATTATCAATGATAAATTTATAATTCCCAATCATAATTTTCAATCGGGTCAAGAACTAATATATTCATATTCTGGTGGAAGTCCTATAGGTATTGCTACAACTTCTTATGTAACTGGACAAGTTGACACTCTTTTAAATGTTCACGAATTTGATGGAACTGCAATTTTTGAAAATGGATATAATGTTGCTATAACTACTGATATTTCTGGAACTGTTCCAACAGGACCTACTGGATTTATTAATTACACTCAAGTAATAGGATTAAACACTACAGGATTTGGTACTGATGCTACATTTAATGTATTCATTTCGTATAGTGGCGGAGGAGTCCCTCTCTCCACTTCAGTAGTTTTAACCTATGGCGGCAGCGGCTATTATGTTGGAGAACAAGTTTCTATATCTGGAACTTATTTTGGTGGAACTAGTCCCACTAATGATATAAGTTTTGTCGTTTCCAAAACTGCACCAACAGCAATACAATCAGAAGCTAATCAAAGTTACTTAGCTGTCCCTTCTATAGATTTGAGTGGAGCTACCTTTGACGTTGCAAGAGATTCTTCTGGAGAAATTAATTATGTTAAAATATTAAATGGAGGATCCGGTTATGATACTAATTCTATCATTTCAATAGCTGGAACCTATATTGGAGGAGCTAGCCCCAAAGATAATTTATCATTTACCCCACTAGAACTTGGTACTAAATCTTTACCAACTTCAGTATTTGTATATAAATTAAATGATAATGAATTTAAACTCTCTGGGTTATCCACTAGTGTATTTTTAAATTTAACTGATGTAGGTACATCTACTCATTATCTTTCATATAAGGAACCAAATGCTAGTGTAATTATTACTATAGATGGAATAATACAAAAAGCTGTAACTAGAAAATCATTACATGTTTCTTTTGCTTCTAGTGTATCTTCAGCTTCAACAACAATTATAGACATTTCTTCGGGTATTTCATCTTTATCAGTTAGTGACATAATTAATATCGGAGATGAGTATATATCTGTTAGAAATATAGGTATTACTTCAAGTAATCAAATAGAAGTCATAAGAGGTTATTTTGGAACGGTAGCGACTTCACATACTGTTGGAGCTTCTGGAACGGTCTTAAATGGTGATTTTAACATCGTTGGCGATATAATATATTTCGATTCGGCTCCATATGGAAAAATTGGTCCTGTAGGACTAGAGACGGGTTCCATATTTGGAGGTAGAGCTTTTAGTAGAAGATTTGATCCGAATTCTCCACAAGATAAAAATATATTACTTGATGATATATCTTTATCATTTACCGGTATAGCAGCAACAGAATTTACAATAAAGGTAAAAGATCAAACTACAAATACCATTTTTAATAGTGTTAATAGTAACACTGAAATTAATAATAATCCAATAGTTTTAATTAATAATGTATTTCAAGATCCAACTAATGACTATACTGTTGATGGTAGTGGTTCAAATGTTCTTAGATTTTTATCTGGTACACCAAGTTCCGGAAAAATAACAAAGGTTGCTATATCAAGTAGTTATGGTTATATTCCTAGAATTGGAGCTGCGGCTACAATAATAGTTTCTACTGGTGGAACTATTACTGATGTAATAGTTACTGGAGGTGGATCTGGATATAGATCCGCTCCCGTTGTTAGTATTGCATCAACAATTGGTATTGGCGCAAGTGTTGTAGCAACAGTAAGCGTTGCAGGTACAATATCAGGATTTACAATTATAAATCCCGGAATTGGATATACATCAACATCTCTTCCAGAAGTAGTAATAGGTATACCAACTGGATATAGTAATCTAAGTTTAGGTTATACTGGTGGAACTTCAGGTGTTGGAGGAAACGCTAAACTTACTGTTGAAGTTGGAATGGGATCGAGTATTTTATCATATAAATTTGATCAACCTGGTATAGCATATAAAGTAGGAGACAAACTTACGCCAATAGGTATTCCAACTAATACCACGCTTAGATATGATTCCCTAAGTATTTCTAATGTTCAATATAACAATTTGACTGGAATTACTACAATTACTACAACTTCTACTCATAATATAAATGAAAATGATTATGTAATTTTAACAGGAATAGCATTTACATGCGGATACGATGAAGTTGGAATTCAAACATTCTCATATGATAACGCAACTGGAATTTGTACAGTTGTTACTTATTCTCCACATGGATTATTGAGAACTGATGTCCCAAATAATCAAACTAGTGATGAAGTATTTTTATATAATTTACCGTTTAATTGTCCATCATATACAACAAATACTGCAGTTAACATTAGTAATGTTGTTTACAATCATATAGTGGGTATCGCTACAATTACAACATCTTCTGATCATGGTGCTGTTGCTGGAAAACAAGTAAAACTAGCGGGAATTGCATTCTCTTGTTCTGCACATAGTGCAACTGGAATTGCAACTTATAATATTACCAATTTTGTCTATACTAATTCTACCGGTATAACAACGATTACACTTGACGCAAATCATGAATTAATACCAGGGGAATATGTTCAACTTTCTGATATTATTCTTTCTTGTCCATCAGAAGCTATCGGATATTCAACCACCAAGTTCCCATACTCAGCTGGTATAGGAACCTTGGGCAATTCTTATCCGAATAGTAGTCCAAATACCCTTGGGGGAACTTTCAATGTGTTCCGAGTTCTTGTAGGAACCTCTGGCACAACAATTGTATTCTATGCAGGAATTTCTACTGTTGCACATACTTATAGTTCTGGTGGCACAGCAACAGTGGGTATTACATCTACAATATTCCCGTATCCTGGATCTAGTCCTACTACTGTAAGTGGAACATTTGATGTATTTGAAGTTAACTCAGTTTTAAGTAATACACAATTCACAATTATAGCCGGAGTTTCTAGTATTGCACATACTTATGTTTCTGGTGGGACAGCTCAATCAGGTGTAACAACTACAATATTCCCGGATGGCACAAGCACTTATGGAAAAGTATTCCCAGTTCTTACTTCTATAAGTTCCACAAGTTTTACCATGAATGCAGGTATCTCTACGATTCCTCATGTGTTTGAAGGTTGGCCAGAGATTGGAATTAACACTTTCTCTTATTATGAAATTACTGGATTATCTACAGTAACGACATCAGTTGATCATCAATTTCAAGTTGGAGATAAAATTACTCTTGCGGGACTTGCATTTACATGTGATTCTGCATATGTAGGACTAACAACTACAATATTCCCAGATGGAACATCCCAGTATGGGTATACATTTACGGTAACTGCTGTAAATAGTTCCACCGAGTTTGAGTTTCTTGCAGGAATATCTACTATTATTCATTATTATACTGGTGGTGGATATACTAAGAAAGTTCCTACTGCACAAAGAGTTCTCAGATATACAGATGATAGTACTGATAGTGCTTATGATTTTAGAGTCACTTCTATTGGGTCAACTGATACATTTACTATATTAGCTGGATCCATTTCCACCATTCCACATTATTATACACAAGATGGTATAGTTAGTTTTAAACAGTTTGAACCATTCATTTTGACAGTTGAAGAAGTTGAAAAAGATAGTTTTTCTGGTTTTTATCCTGGACAATTTGTTCAATTTGATGATATTTCTGAATTCTTTAATGGGTTTAGAAAGAAATTTACACTTTCAGTTACAGTAGACGGAGTAAAACAAATTTTAGGATTAAGAGTTCTTGAGGGAACTGATTTAGATATAACTAACAATATTTTTATATACATCAATGATGTATTACAAGTTCCAAATACTTCATATACTTTTTCTGGAAGTAGAATAATATTTACTGAGACTCCAAAATCTGGATCCAAATGTACTATATTATACTATAGAGGTTCATCTGTTGATGTGGAACTTGTTGATCCTCCAAAAACAATTAAAAATGGAGATAAGATAACAATTGAAGAAAATCCACAAGATTTATTTGATATCTCTCAATTTGATAGAGTTGTTAAAAAAATTGCAGCTGCAGATCAATTAGAAACATTTAATTACTATTCTGTTGGAATTATTACTGATCCTACAAAAATTAGACCATTAACTTGGGAAAAACAGCTTTCCGATACAGTTATTAGTGGGACACTTTATTCAAAGTCTAGACCAAGTTTACAAAGTTCTGTAAGACCTATAGCCACTGTTATAAAAAATATTGAACCTGATGATGATGTAATATATGTTGATAATGCTTATCCACTATTTTCAGATCTAGATTCACTCTCCGAAGATATTAGAGATATATTGGTATTAGAAAATAGAACAATTGAAGAATGCTTAGTAGAATCTGTAGTTTCTTCTTCTTCAACAATTTCATCAATAAATGTATTAAGTGGTGGAGTTGGATATGCTAATACACAATCACCTAAGGTAGTCATCTCTGAAAGTTTTATATCCAAAAAAGATCCAATCTTTAATTGGGATGGTGTTACTGGATTATCTACTACATATGACTTAAAATCAATAAAGTATAATAATAAATTTGTTTCTGTAGGTAATAATTCAATATACTCAGTAAGTAATGATGGAATAGATTGGCAAGTTTCTACAGTGGGATTTGGTCAATCTTCTAATTTTAATTCTATAGAAATAGTGGGAGTCGGTACAAGCAATTTCTTATTCTCAGCGGGAAATTTTGGACAAATAATAAAAGCTACAGACTATGGAAATGTTATATCCTCCTGGTCTCAGGTTCCATTATTAGAGGATGTTTCTATTCCCGGATTTGGTGTAGTTAATCAGGTAAGTAGTGGTTATACTGGAACGTTTAATCAAATTGTATATTCTAGTGTCACTGATACTTGGGTTACTGTTGGAGCCGGTGGATCAATCTTTTTTGCAACCGGAGTAAGTACAAACTCATTTGTTAACAGATATTCTGAAACACTATCAGATTTAAATAGTGTAACTTTTGGATCTGAATATTTTGTTGCTGTTGGTAATGATGGAGTAATAAGAACGTCTAATAATGGAAATATTTGGGAATCTGTACCTTCTCCGGTGAGCACTAATTTGAACAAGGTAATTTATGCAGATGGCAAATTTGTTGCCGTTGGAAATTTTGGAATTCTTATTCAATCTATTAACAGAAATTCCTATCAAATTATTCCAAATAATCTTGGAATTCAAAATATAAACAACATTTATTATAATTATGGTTTTTATGTAATTACTACCTCAACGGGCGATTTATATTATTCCTTTGATTTGAGTAATTGGATTTATAGATCAACACTGCAAGCTAACTTCATTAATGATTTAATATTTGTCGATGGTCTTGGGGCTGATGGTAGATATGTTGCAATTGGATCTGGAGCAACAGCCATTTATGCAGAACCAATCTACAATAGAGCTACAGCTATTTCTAGTGTTACTTCTGGAGTTGTTACATCTATACAGATTGTTAATCCAGGATTTGGATATGATTTAAATAATCCACCGCCAGCAATAATAGAACCAGATAGTTACAATGCTGAACTAGTTAGATCATTTAAAGTCATTGGAGATCATGGATTAATTATTGGAGTTACTACTTATATTACAGGAACACCAGGTATTGGAACAACTTCTCCAAAAATATCCTTTACTTTAAAGTCTGAACAATATGATAATAGTACTTTAGGTATAGGATATTCATCACTTAATACTTTTGGAATTACTAATAGCCAATTATCTAAAGGTGATTATTTTGTTATTACGGATAGTAATGTTGAAATAGGTGGAGATTTGGTAGGAATTACAACACTTCTTGGTGGTATGAGCAACTATCCAAATTCAAAGATTGGAATAGCAAAGTCATTTATAGATGGTGTTTATATTGTTGAGGATGTAACTCCACCTTCTCTTGGAATTGTTACCGTTACTTGTAATTTTGCTCCTATGGTTGATAATTATGTTAAAGTTTATGCAAGAGGAGAAAATAATACTGGTATTGGAACAAATAATTATTATGGTAGATATAGTTGGGCTAAAATTTATGATTACCAAAATAGAATTTTGGGAAATCCAAAAATATTTGAAGTTTTTAATGATAATGGAATTTCTGGAATTTCGTCTTCTCCCAAAATTATAAGAACCAGAAGTGTAATAAGTAAGTAAAATGTAACTAAATAAAAAAAAGTATGTTCTAAAATGCCCGCCATAATATCAGATCAATTTAGAATTTTAAATGCAGAGAACTTTGTAAAAAGTGTTTCTGGAGTAGGTGATACTTCAAATAAGTATTATACTTTTATCGGATTGCCAAATAGTGATAATACAGCAGCAGGCGGTTCTCCTACTTGGACTACTAATACTCCTTCTCCTTTAGATGGGTTTAAAGAAGAAAATCAAGTTAAAGAGAGTATTATATCATTAAAACAAATTACAAATCAGGATGTTAGGAGACTTGTTAGAAAAGTTACGTGGGTTGCTGGAAATACTTATGAAATGTATAGACACGATTATAGTGTATTTAATGTTACTCCCGTAACATCACAAACAAGTTTATATGAAGCAAATTATTATATTATAAACGAGGATTTGAGAGTTTATGTATGTTTACAAAATGGAACTGATCCGGAAAATCCAAAAGGAAGACCTTCTTTTGATCAACCAACTTTTATTGATTTAGAGCCTCGAGCGGCTGGATCTAGTGGTGATGGTTATATTTGGAAATACTTATATACAATAAAACCATCTGAGATTATTAAATTTGATTCTATTGAATTTATTCCAGTGCCAGATGATTGGGGAAATTCCGGCGAATCAATTTCTACAAAAAATAATGCAATTGATGGTAAGATAGAAGTAATATTAATTAATGATAGAGGATCTAATTATCAACCAATTTCTACTTCTTTTTCTAATGTTCCTATATTGGGTGATGGATCTGGAGGCAAAGCAACAGTTACAATTGATTCTTTTGGAAAAGTATCTGAAATTTTTGTTACTGATGGAGGAAGGGGATATACTTATGGAACGGTGGAGTTTTATCCGGGAGCGCCTGGTTCGGAAATAACTGGCCCCCTACGTCAATTAAGTAATACTGGAATAGGAACTACTTCTGTATCATCTTTTAATGTAATTATTCCACCAAAAGGCGGTCATGGATACGATATTTATCGAGAACTTGGTGCATATAGAGTTCTACTTTATTCTAGATATGAAACTTTAGAAAGTAATCCTGATGTTATTTTGGGTAATGATTTTGCTAGAGTGGGAATTGTAAAAAATCCAACAATTGTTGGAGATTCTGGCCAACTATTAAATTCATCTTTAGTTAGTGGTCTAAACGCTTTAAAATTATCTGGAGTTACCACAAATACTACATACGCTGTAGATTCTATAATCAAACAAAATGTTGGATTAGGTTCTACTGCAATTGGATTTGTTGCTTCTTGGGATTCAATAACTGGGGTTTTAAAGTATTATCAACCAACTGGGTTAGCGTCAAGTGAAACGGGATTTAAAATTATTCCGTTTACTTCTAATCCAGACGTTGGATATGGATTAACAATTAATGGATCTTCTGTTGTAGGTCCTGCATTATCTATCAACTCAAACTTTAGTGGTGTAACTACAACAATAAATAATAGAATATATCAGTTGGGTCAAGAGTTTATAGCTGGCATTTCTTCTGCTGAATATAATAAAAAATCTGGTGATATTATCTATTTGGATAATAGACAACCAATTCCCAGATCTGCTAACCAAAAAGAAGACATTAAAATTGTATTGGAGTTCTAATAGAAATGGCACAAAATACTAATTTAAATACATCTCCATATTTTGATGATTTTGATCCAAGAAAAAATTATCAAAGAGTTTTATTTAAGCCGGGAACTCCTATTCAAGCAAGAGAATTAACTACACTTCAATCTATTTTACAAAATCAGGTTGAAAAGTTTGGTAAACATTTTTTTAAAGAGGGATCAGTAGTAATTCCTGGTAATATTGCTTATGATTCTGAGTATACTTGTGTGCAAATTGATCCAACTCATTTAAGTATTCCAGTATCTACATACATATCAAATTTAGTTGGGAAACAAATAAAAGGAGAAACAAGTGGAGTAACTGCCAAAGTTGTAAATTATATTATTAGCGAAGAATCTGAAAACAATAATTTTACTTTGTACATAAAATATCAAAGTTCTAGTGAAAATGATTTTAGTGGAAATACTTTTGTTGATGGCGAAAATTTAATTGCCTTAGAAACCATTGATTATGGATTGGGTGTAATAAGATTAGAATCTTCATTTGCAACCTCTATTATATCAAATTCTGTAGCTACAGGATCTGCAATAAAAATAGAAGAGGGTGTTTACTTTATACGAGGATTTTTTGTAGATGTTTTTCCACAAACAGTCATATTAGATCAATACTCCAATTTACCTTCATATAGAATTGGACTATCTATTTTTGAAGATATAGCTGTACCATCTCAATCAAATCAAGATTTATTTGATAATGCTAGAGGATTTTCAAATTTTGCTGCTCCAGGAGCGGATAGACTTAGGATAGTAGCAACTTTAATAAAAAAATCTATAGATGACTTTAATGATGAAAATTTTGTAGAATTGTTAAGAATTGAAAATGGAATTATTAAAAAAGTTACTAAAAAAGAAGATACACCATCATTAATAACAGATGAGTTAGCAAGAAGAACTAGTGATGAATCTGGAGATTATTATGTAAAGCCATTTAGAGTTATTGCTAAAGAATCATTAAATAACAAAATAGGAAATAATGGAGTTTATAATCCTCGTCAACTAACAAAACAAGGCAACATTCCTTCTGATGATTTATTAACCCTTCAAATTTCTCCAGGAAAAGCATATGTCAAGGGATATGAAGTAGAAACTCTCATCACAGTAAATGCTGACTTGGAAAAACCAAGAACTACAGAAACAGTTAAGGATATAACTGTTCCTTTTAGTTTAGGAAATCAAGTTGAAGTTAATAATGTTTATGGATCAGTTCCGGTTGGATTTGGATCAAGTAGTCAAGTAACTTTATATTCCCAAAGAACAGTAACTCCAGGTCTTCCATCTGGAATTCCAATAGGAGTGGGTAGAGTTTATGATTTAAAATTAAAAAATTCTCAATATGAAAATGCTACAACTGTTTTTGAGGGATCAGTTTTTGATTTGCAAACTTATACGTATTTAACTTTAAATACTACTATAACTCTTTCTACTCCAGCATTTGTTCAGGGTAAAAATACTTCAGCGTCTGGATATTTAGTTTCTAATGTTACAAATAGTAATCAAGTAATACTATATCAAGTTTCTGGTAATTTTAGTGTTGGTGAACAATTAAAAATTGATGGTCAAGATGTTTCTAGAACAATAGTTAATGTACGTGATTACAATCTGGGAGATATAAGACAAGTAGTTGGGTATGTTGGTTCTACAACTTCGTTTACAGCTGATACAATAATATCTACAGGAATTCCTCTTGCACCACAAGGAACCAGTTTTACTATTTCTGCAGGTTCTGGGGGAATAAGTACTGTAACAACATCCACTTCAACATTTGGTGTAGGAATTAATACAGGGGATATTTTTGTTTATACTAAATCTGGTGAAACAGTACCAACATACAATCGAGTAACTTCTATAAGTGCTTCTGCAAAATCTATAACTGTTCAATCAACTCCAAGCGTAGTTGGAGTAAATAGTGGTGGATTGCCAACAAGTTCAATAACAGTATCGGACTTGGTAAAAGGAATTTCTACACTAGTAAACACTAGAGAATCATTTTTCTTTGCTGAGTTGGAAAATTCCAACATTGAGAATGTAGATATTTCTGAAGGAGAAATAGTTTATAGAAAATCTTATCCAGTAACAATTTCTTCTAATGGATTAACATCAACGTTGGAAACAGATACTAACATAACCTTAGAACAATTTGATGAAGAAGATTATTCTTTAGTTTTTGATGACGGTACTATTGAAACATTAACATCAGGTCAGTTTACAATTACCTCTGGAAGGACTTTGACATTGGTAAATTTGAGCCAAAATGGACCTGCAACATTAACTGTTACATTAAGAAAAAGAAGATTAAAATCTAGAAAGAAAATTTATAATAAATGTGCAGTTTTAGATGTTAGAAGTTCAAGCACACCTTTATCTGGGATAGGTAGTACAACTATTGAAGATGGATTAACATATAGTCCTTATTATGGAACAAGGGTGCAGGACGAAAGAATATCATTAAATGTTCCTGATGTAATTTTTGTTTCAGGTGTTTTTGAATCATCGGATTCTAATGATGCTGAATTGCCAAAACTAGAAATTGTTAATCTAAATGCTAATATTTTAAATGCTATTAAAGGGGAAATAATTTATGGTGAAACAAGTAATACAATGGCATTATTTGTCTCTACTAATGGCACAAATCAAGTAGAATTTGTATATATTAATGAGAATACATTTGTTCAAGGAGAAAAAATTCTCTTCTATGAATCAAATGTTACTGCTGAAATAAGTTTATTAATAGAAGGTGACAGGAATATTGTATCTGATTTTATTTTTGAAAGTGGTCAAACTTTGGAAATAGCTGATTTTTCTTCATTAAGAAGAAAGTCTGGAGTTACAGCTCCAACAAAAAGATTAAAAATTGTGTATAATCATTATTACATAGATCCAAACGATGATGGCGATTTTGTAACCGTTAGTTCATATGATCGTGAAAGATATTCAAATGAGTTGCCTTTGATCAATGTCTATAGAGCTAGTGATATTATTGACCTTAGACCTAGAGTTACTCCTTATGACAGTTCACTAACACCTTATTCACCTTTTGAATTTTCTGCAAGAAAATTTTTACCAACTACTAATTCTACACCACATAATTTTGCTAAAGATAAAAATCTATTTTTATCATATTCATATTATCTAGGAAGAACTGATAAATTATATCTCAATAGATATGGTGAATTTTTTGTTTCAAAGGGAGTACCTTCTTTAAGTCAAATTTCCCCAGAAACAATTGAAAATTCTTTGGAAATAGCCACTATTACTATGAGACCATATGTTTATGACATTGGAGATGTAACGGTACAGTTGTCTTCACATAAACGATATAGAATGCAAGATATTGCCAGACTTGAAGATAGAATAAGAAACATTGAATATTACACGTCATTATCTCTTTTAGAAACTGATACTAAAAATTTAACTCTGAGAGATTCTCAAACTCAATTAGATAGATTTAAATGTGGATTTCTTGTAGATAATTTTAAATCTGTCCAAACTGGTTCTTTAGGTGATCCGCAACACAAATGTAGTATTGATACTAGGGAAGGTTTATTGAGACCTCAACATTATACTACTTCCATAGATCTTTTATTGGGATCTGAGGCTGTAATAGGATCATCAAATCTTTCAAATCCAGATGCAGATTTAAGATTTGTAAAAGATTTGGGAAATCCAAACACTGTTAAAGTTGGTGATATAGTTTGTTTAAAATATACTGATGTTGAGTTTCTTAAAAATACTTTTGCTACTAGGAGTGAAAATGTCAATCCATTCCATGTTGTTAACTGGATTGGTGCCATAGAATTAAATCCTGCAACAGATACTTGGATTGAAACGAGGGGAACTAAAAGGACAGTAGATCAAGAAGGAAATTATACAACTACTATACAGCAATTGGGAGTTGACACTAATACTGGTTTATCACCTATTGATTGGGGAGCTTGGGAAACTACATGGACTGGTACAAAAGAGGTTGCCAGACAAAATATGGGTAGTTTGTATGTTGGCACAAAAGAAGTATCTAGAAGTACTCGTAGAGGGAGATTTCAAAAAGGTAGAGGAATTCCAGAAACAACAACTATAAACTATAGAGATCAATATACTAATTTTACAAATGTAACTACACTAACCACTACAAAACAAGCAAGACAAGGTATTCAGTATAAGGTATCTGAAAGATTTGACTCAGTAAGTTTAGGAACTTTTGTTGTTTCTACTGAAGTAATTCATGTCATGAGGTCTAGAAATATTGAATTTATAGCAAGAAGATTAAAACCAAAAACACAGTTATATCCATTCTTTGACAACGTTGATATGAGTAAATACGTTGTTCCAAAACTTATTGAAATTCAAATGGAAAGTGGCACTTTTTCTGTTGGAGAAACTGTTACTGGCACAGTAGGAACAACTTCTATAAAATTCAGATTAGCTACTTCGAATCATAAGTATGGCCCATATAACCAACCAGATCAAGTTTTTGTAGAAAATCCGTATTCACCAACTCAAAATATACCTTCTTCATATTCAACAACTTCAACTATATTAAATGTTGATACTGCTTCTCTAGAATTGCAATCTGCTTCTGGATTTTTTGGAAATATTGTTACTAATATGCAGTTGAAGGGTGAAGTTTCTAAAGCAGTAGCGAAAATAACTAATGTTAGATTAATTACAGATTCTGCTGGAACTTTAATTGGATCGCTTTATATACCAGATTCAAGACTACAATCTACACCATCTTTTGAAACTGGAACAAAAACATTTGTACTTACAACTAGTTCAATTAACACTACAATTGTTGGAGCTACAGATAGTACAGCAGATGCAAAGTTTACATCCTCAGGAACTATAAACAATACAGAAGAAGTTACTTTAAGAACCAGAAATGCAAATGTTGAAAGAATTAATAGAACTGAAGAAAGAACTTTAACAAGTGAACAAACGACACTTCAAGCTGGCACTTCGTTCGTAAATCGTACCGTAACACAAACAAGATGGGTTGATCCTCTTGCACAATCTTTTGAAGTTCCTGATGAAAATGGAGTATTCATTACTAAGTGTGACGTTTTCTTCAGAACAAAGGATACTAATAGTTTACCAGTTACTATGCAAATTAGAACAATGCAAACTGGTTTACCTACAACAACTATTATTCCATTTGGTGAAGTTGTTTTAGATCCAAGTCAGGTAAATACATCCGATGACGGAAAAACACCAACAACATTTACCTTCCCTTCACCAGTTTATCTTGAGAGTGGAAATTCTTACTGTGTTGTATTGCTTTCTGCTTCAAATGAATATACCGTATGGATTTCTAGAATGGGTGAAGAAGATATAACTACTTTAAATTTACAAGAATCTCAAAAAATTGTTGTATCACAACAACCTTTATTGGGTTCATTATTTAAGTCTCAAAATGGTGCAACTTGGGATCCTAGCCAATTGGAAGATCTAAAACTTACACTTTATAGAGCAAAATTTGTTACTGGTTCATCAACAGTCAGATTTTATAATCCAAAATTAGATATTGGTAACAATCAAGTTGTAACTTTAAGACCCAATCCATTGGATTGTATTTCAAAATCAACTTTAATTGGAATGGGTAAAAGTTTAACTTCAACTGAAGTTAGTGGATTAACCCCAGGAACTCCAATTTTACAAAGTAACAATACAACATTTATATCAAATTTAAAAAGTGTTGTAGGATCAGTAGGGATTGGTAGCACTCTATTAATAACTTCGGCCGGAATTGGGTTTACTTCAACATTTAAAACTTATTCTAATGTCAGTTTAGTCCCCATAACTGGTAATGGATTTGGCGCAAAAGTCAATTTAAGTGTTCAAAATGGTGTTGCTATTGCCGCTACAGTTTCTATCGGTGGAACTGGATATGCTTATGGTGATTCATTGGAAGTTGTTTATTCTCAAACAGATGGACTAGGAACTAATTTAATTCTCACAATTCCAAACAATGTAGGAATAATTTCTTCTTTCAATTCCTTACTTGTAGATAGAGTACAAGGAACTCTCAATCAAAATTCTGTAGATAGTTTGTATTACGTAGGTACTAGTGGAACTTCACTTCTTTCTGGTGCATCAGTAACTACAATAAACGATTTAACTGATGGATTGCATTTTAAAGTAAGTCACAATAATCATGGAATGTATTCTTCGGTTGATAAAGTAACAATTTCTGGCATAGAACCAGATCAAAAACCTCAAACATTAAAAGCCGCATACAATTCAACATCTACAAGTAATATTGTAGTAAGTTCTGTTGGAATTTTTACTAGTTTTGAGAATATTCCAGTTTCTCCATTAAATCCGGGATATATTTTAATTGATAATGAAGTAATCAGTTATACTGGAATTATTACGTCTACTAATAGTTTAACTGGAATAACTAGAAATATTGATAATACTATTTCTGGAAGTTATTCTATTGAGTTTCCAATTTTCAAATATGAATTAAACGGAGTATCTTTAAGAAGAATTAATAAAACTCATAATTTATCAGATACAGATTTAATAACATATCCGACAGATTTGGATTATTATTATGTTAAAGTTGGAATGAGTAGTAGGGGTATTGATAGAACTCCAGGAAATGCTCTAGGATATCCTGCTTTATATTTTAATGATGATAAATCCTGTGGATCATATGACACTGTTCCATTAATGGGATCTCCAAAAGGACCTAAAGCTACTCAAAATATACCATTTAACGTAATTAGGCCCAATTTTCAAACATTATTACCACAAAAGACTTCCATATCAGCAAAAGCAAGGACTTTTAGCGGATCTTCTCCAGATAGCGATTTAACACCATTCTTAGATCAGGGATTTGTTGATGTTTCTTTAAATTCAAATAATGAATTCAATTCTCCCAGAATAATCGGTTCTCAAGTAAATGAAGATGCGTATTTGGCTAATTTTCCTGGTAAAAAATCTTTTACAATGGAATTAACTTTAACAACCGATGATGAAAAAGTTTCTCCAATGATTGATTTGGATAGAGTAAATTTAATTACTGTTGCAAATAGAATTAATTCAAAAGTTACAAATTATGCTACTGATGAAAGAATAAATTCTTTAACTGATGATCCAACAGCAGCAACTTACTTGAGTAATATTGTAATTCTGGATAAGGTTGCAGATAATTTGAAAGTATTTTTCGATGCATATAGACATTCTACCAATGACATTAGAGTTTGTTATAGAATTTTTAGAAGTGATTCTCCAGTAGATTCTCAACTTTGGCAATTATTCCCTGGTTATGATAATTTGGATATAAACTCTCAAGTAATTAATCAAAATAATAATAATGGAAGACCTGATAGAAGAGTATTGAGTTCAAACACTGAGGATAATTTTAATTCTTATGAATTTACTGCATCAAATTTACCACAATTCAATGGATTCCAAATAAAAATTTTAATGTCTGGTACTAATTCAGCATTTGTACCAAAAATTAGAGATTTTAGAGTTATTGCAACTATTTAAAAACTATGAGTTTAATACCGGTGGAAGGAAACAAAGGATTATTTCGTGACAAAGATTCTAGTGCTATTTTAAATTGTTCTGAATCTGATTATGAAAGATATTTGCAATTGAAAAATGTTAAGATAAAAGAAGCTGTTAAATTAAATGAAATTACAGAAAAAATTGATGAAATTGATAAATTAAAGTCTGATGTAAATGAAATAAAAGAGATGATGAAATTTATTATTAAAAAATTGGACTCGGACTCATAAATACTTAAAAAACGGATTCCAATAATGGCGGCAAGGAATGTAAACTTAGTTCTTGAACAAGGGGTTGACTTTCAAGCCACCTTTACAATCAGGAATACTAATAACGCACCATTAAATTTAACAGGATATACTGGAATTTCTTCAATTAGAAAACATCCAACATCTTCTACTGCATATCCTCTAACTCTTTCTTTTGTAGATAGATTGAATGGAAAAATCGCGGTTTCTATGGGTTACACTGCAACTGATTCAATTGAGGGTGGTCGTTATGTTTATGATGTTATTCTTATTTCTCCTAATTCTTATAGAACCAGAGCTGTTCAAGGAAACGTTCTGGTAACTCCAGGAGTATCATAATGACAGATTACTTAGTAACTTTAAACGAGCCAGGGCCCTATAGAATTGGTGTTGACTATGAAATTCCTACAAAATCAATTCAATATGGAAACATAATTCTTGACAATATAAATTCTCAATTTACCGGAACAGCACATACTTTTGGTTTAGCTACAACCGGTTCTTCATATGTTCCAATTAATGATCAACAATTAATTGTAGTAAAGAATAATCTTGTAATGGAACCCATTGAAGATTATACAACATCTACCAATAATATAATATTTACAGTAGCTCCAAATCCAGGAGATGACGTTTTTATTATTGCTCTTGCTACTACTGCCGATTTAACCAGAACAATTAACTATGTTGTTGATAGTGGTTCTATTGCAATGTTGGTTGGTAATAAAGGTTCCGTAACTCTTGATGTAAGTGGAATTATAGAATCACTAACTATTCTTTCTGATCAACAAGGAGATTTGACATTAGATATTAAAAAATCAAATTACTCCAACTTTCCAACATTTGCATCTATAGTTGGGGGAGTATATCCACAAATGACCAATTCCAGAAAAGTAAAAGATGATGTACTAAATAATTGGGACACATCAATAGTTTCTGGAGATATCCTGACGTTTGATGTTATATCGGTGAACAATATTAATAGGTTTCTAATCTCTTTAAAATTAAAATTATAAATAAAGATAGTTATCAAACGTCACTAAGTTGTACGGAGTTGTTTAAATGGCACTTTTAGTTCCCAATATTGGAGAAATTGAATCACTAAGGTATTTGATTGCCCAAAATAATCATACCGCTTCTTTGTCTGATCAATCTCCTAGAAACCTTGTTCTCAAACTCTTCACTAGTAATACGACTCCAGCAGAATCGGATGTTCCTTCCGCTACTGCTTATTATGAGCCATATGGAGTTGGTAATACTAATGCATATGGATATGCACCAAGCACTGGTTATCCATATTGTGTAAATAATAGATCTGATCAAGTTTATACCTCACAAACGGGCATTCTTCTTAATGGTTCACGTTGGAGAATTAACAACGTAGGTTCTGGTACAACTGCAACTTATCCAGAACAAACCTTTACATTCACCGGAGATGCTGGTGATGTATATGGTTATTATGTAACCAGAGCAAACAACATGCCTGTTGCTGTTCAGGGTGAAGTGCATGGTGCCAATGTCGGTGTGGGTACTACAGTGTCTAAGGGAGATAATACTGATCCAGTTATTGGAGTTATTGGAAATCAATATATTACAATTGACCCAGACCAAAGCGTTGATGATTTAACTCTTGGAATGATTGTTGGTGGTAATGCTGGAATTCAAACCGGAACACAAGTTATCGGTATTGATAGAGCTCTCAAAGTTGTCTATCTAGATAAGGCTCTTATTGATAACATCCAGGTTGCTACCGACCCAAGTGTAACCTTTAGTTATGGAAAAATTGTTGTCACTGGCCACCAACTCGTAGCAGGAGATGTTCTTTATATTGCTGCTGGTACAGGCAATACAACTTTAAGTTCTGGAACATACACAGTATTCAGCGTCCCAAATGCTAATGAGTTCTATACTACACCATCTCTAACTGCAACTTCAAATGGAGTCGCTGGATTAAATACTGCAACTCTTTACAGCTCAATCATGTATGCTGAAAGATTCACAAATGGTCCTTACAGCATTCAGAACAATGGAGACCAAATTAAGATTACTCTTAACGTTGCTCTTGACTGATATCTAAATAAATATATCATTGAATTTTTGGGGATTGTGTATAAACAGTCCCCCTTTTTTATTAGTAAATCACATTGTCGTGAACAGATGAATATTTACAAGTATAATTCATCTACTATTAATGAGTATTCCCAAGAAGATTTTGGATTCATATGTGAATCTTCTAGGGAAGTGGATGACTGTGGAAATTTATCGGATACTAATACATCTATTGAAAATTTTTATTATATAGATTGTTCAAAAACTTTATATCCATTTGGTGGAATAAAATTAAAGTCTAAAAAAGTCAAATATTCAATTGATTTAATTATTGGTAAAAAATATTTAGATATCAATAAGAAGTCAATAGTTCTTCAAGGAATTATAATCCGTTGGATTGGATTTAGTGTTATTTTTCAATTGTCAAATGATTCACAAAGAAAAGTAATACCTGATGTATCTGGTGGAGGTGCATTGTGACATCTCCAAACGTTTTTGCATATAATTCAGATTGTAAACAACCAGATCCAGAAATTTGGGGTGGAGGTGCAGCAGGAGGCCCACTCTTAATATCATCTGGATTAGATTTTTCACAAAAGTTATCTAAAAAATATGTAGGGGATTTACCTACATTTAATTTTTCTATTGAAACTGCATTAGAAAAAACATCTAAAAAATATATTGGTAATTATCCGACATATACACTATCCACATCATTTGCCGCTGAATTTTTAGTATATAATGTTCCGGAAAATACAATAGTATTTTCTATTCAAGGAGAATCTGTAGATTATTTTATTAGTTCTGAAGATTTAGGTACTCCAAATTTAGAGTATTCTGGGTTTATCACTGAAAAAGTAACGTATGATTATTCTAATCCATCTTCAAATGTAGAATTTTTATCCGAAGATGATGGATTAATAACTTCAACAATTACCTCGTTAGTTGATTATGGATTAATTACCAGTCCATTGGAAGAACATCTTGATTATGGGTCTACAGAAATACTGGGAAATACTGAAGCTGCAACAGGATTAATACAAGTATCAGGATCATCAAATTATTCAGCATTTATTAAAGAAATAAACACTATATTGTTACAGACTTCTGGAACTTGTAAGGAAGAAGTATGTTTCAATCCACCCATAGATGAAAATATTTTTAAAAATGATATAAGTTCTTCGATATTAACTTTTGATAATAATCAATTAACCTTTGATATCAGTGAGCCAAAACCAAATATTAAACTTACAGGATCATCAGTAAATATTTTCATTTCAAATACTCCAGAAGGAATATTTAATATTGAAACCGATGGTATTTGCATTGAGAATGTAACTTACAATTATAGTTTACCAACAAATTTACCATTCATATCGGAAACTTCCGGATTGATAGTAGAAGGAGTAACGTCTCAATTTGACTATGGATTAATAACTTCAGAAGTAAGTCAGGGTAATGAAGATCTTGGATTGATTATTAATTCTGCACCGGTCACTCCATTTGGATCTATTGCTAATATAACTGGATCCGCTTTTGTAAAACCACCAGATGATATTAGAACATATAATGCATCTGGTGAATATAAAGTAACTTATAGTCCAGATAATACTACAGGATCTCTCTTCAATTTTGGTGAAAAAGTTGAATCAGTTACTTATGACTATAATTTAAGTTCCGCAGATATTCTTACTACGTTTGATGAGGGTTCAATTTCCACATCTCCAACTGAATTTGTAGATTATGGATTTGTTTATGAAACATCATTATCTGGAATTGAAGATTATAATACTATTCAAATTACTTCTTCAAACTTGCCATTTGGATCAGTATCTATAAATGGATCTGCAACTACTGAATGGATTAATAAAAATTTCTCTGCTAGGGGTGAATATAAAGTAACTTACAGTCCAGATGATACTACAGGATCTCTCTTCAATTTTGGTGAAAAAGTTGAATCAGTTACTTATGACTATAATGAATCTTCAAGTTTAATACTTGAAACTCTTGATATAGGATTGATTACTGATTTAATAACGGTTTCAGTTGATTATGGATTTATTACTGATATACCAGTTGGACAAGAAGATGATGGATTAATTACTAGTAGTTCAACTATTATTCCATTTGGCGGATTTACGATTAATGGATCTGCAACTACTGAGTGGATTAATAAGAACTTCTCTGGAAATGGCCAATACAAAATTGTTTATAATACATCAACATTCGGATCTCTGTTTGGATTTGGAGAAAAATTAGAATCTGTTTCTTATGACTATAATGAAACATCAGTATTAATAGTTGGAGATCCAGATTATGGACAAATTTCTATTGGATCAACGACACTTGATGATTATGGATTTGTTGCAGAACCACATGTACAAACCGATGACTTAGGATTTGTTATTGGATTCCCTGCCATAAGTGATGTATTCCCATATGGAACTATAACAATTTTCGGATCAGCAATAGAATTTGGTTTATTCGAAATTCCTGAGGAAACCGTAGTAATTTCTATTGGTGGAATTGGAGAGGAAAGTATAACATATGTTCCATCAATTAATCGGAAACGTTATGACAAATCATTTGATTCTGAAACTTTAAGTCTAGATTCTACAGTAGAAACATTTGACGATACTACCGAACAACCAAATATTAAACTAACAGGAAGTTATGATGCTCCTGCGGTTTATTCTGAAGTTGGATCCGGATCTCTATTTAATCTTGGAATTGCGGATGAGTCTGCAACATATGATTATAATAATGAATCTGTAGTTATACTTACAACTACAGATAGTGGTTTAATCACTGATCCAGTAACAAACACTATTGATTATGGATTTATTACTGACCCTGTTATTGGCCAAGATGATGATGGTCTAATTTCCGATATTCAAACAGTTGTTCCATTCGGCAGATTAACAGTTAATGGGTCTGCAGATACATTGTGGGTTAATGTTAATATTTACAATAGTCCTGAATCGGCAGTAAGGGTAACCTATAGTCCAGATGATTTAAGTGGAACACTATTTGGATTTGGAGAAAAACTAGAATCTATAACACACAGATATACTGAACAATCGGTATTCATAGTTGGTGATCCGGACTATGGTGTAATTGCTGTAGGATATACCAGAACTGATGATTATGGATTAATAACTGAAGCACATAGTCAAAGGGATGACCTTGGATGGTTAGTTGGATTCCCAGCAATTGATGATGTATATCCATTTGGATCTATAACAATTCTTGGATCAGCATTTGAATCCAATATTTCAAGTGAAGTTCTTACTGGATTATTTGTAATTTCCGGTTCTGCTGATCTTTATTATACTCCAGAATTTGCCGGAACTGGTTCTATTAATATTTCTGGATCTGCAGATGTTGCCTTTAGCCCAGATTTTGTTGCTTCTGAGACATTAACTTTATCAGGAACTTTTATTGAAAGAGCGACAAAGAGTTATAGTGAATCTTTTGGAACTATAACCATTTCTGGAACACCACTAATACATCCAGAAGTTGACTATACACCAGCATATACTGGTACTGGAACACTTAGTATTTTTGGAGATGCTACTTATAGTGAGACAGATGCATTTGGTGTTGGTAGAAGACGTGGTGGAACTATTAATCTTTGTGGAGATGCTACTTATTCTGAGACCGATGCATATGTTGGTTTGGGAACTATTTCTCTTGATAGAGAGGGAATTACAGTACCAGCTGTACTTGCAAGAACAAGATCATATGTTGGTATTGAAACTATAATTCTATCTGATAGTGGACTTGAGTCTCGCACTGTCTTTATTCCTACATCTGGTATTGGTACTGGATTTATTGGAGGTTCAATTACGATTCTTGGTGGTGCAACAGAATCTTATTCTGCACAAACACCTGAAGACATTCAACTATTTACATTCTCTGGAGAGCTTAATCATCCAAATATTGATTATACTCCACATTATGGTATTGAAAAGAATATTGGTATTGGAACAACCGGAATTCAAATTACCGAACTTTCTTCTGCTATTGAGAAGTTCTCCGCAAATACTCCAGAAAATACTCAATTGTTCCAGATTCTAGGTTCTGGAATAGAAAAAGTAAAATTTGATACTCCGGAAAATACTCAATTATTCACCATTTCGGGAGTTGCTCTTGAAAGTGAATCTGAATCTTATGTTGGAGTTGGTGGAACACTCACTTTAAGTGATTTTGGTATAGAAAAGAATACCGAGTCCTATGTTGGTGTCGGAACCTTATATGTTTCTGGAGTGGTTGATGATTCTGCTCAAAGAATTGCAAGAGGAACAGGAACAATAAATCTCGTTAATGGATTTAGTCCACAAGAATCTTATCCATGGCTTCCTGAACCTGGTGTTGGTAGATCTTGGAGCTTTACTAGGCCAACTTATATTGATCAAGGTTCTCTTACTATTTCCTCCGGAATTGCTCAAACTCATTATTACTCACCAATATATCCACGAAATTCGGGAGATCCTGGTTCTGGTATTGGCACAATACGAATCAATGATGATAAAGGTCTGACTATTACTAGAGCGGTATTGCCGTATTTTGCGAAAGGTGAAATATTTGTCAGTGGAATTGGAGCTGAATCCTTTACTCCTCAAACTGAAATTGGTTCTGGACTTATTACATTATCTGGTATTTCTTCTACAAGGGAAATCAACGTATATCAAGGATATGTAACAAGTGGAACTATAACTATCTCACAACAGACTCAATCAATAATTGAGAAGAATACTGAGTCTTATATTGGATTTGGAACAATATTCATCTCCGAGTCTATTGTAGAAAGAAATACAGAATCTTATTTTGGAACTGGAACATTATTTACTCTTGCTGGTTCTTCTGAAGTTTACTCTGCACAAACACCAGAAGATACTGCAACCTTAACAATTTCGGGAAGTGCAGAAGAATCTTTCGTTGCTCAAACTCCAGAAGATACGATTTTATATAAATTCTCTGGCGCAGCAACCGATGAAAGAATTACTAAGTCTTACGTTGGGTCTGGATCGGCAACTATTAGTGGTTCTGCAACAGCAAGATCTACATCATCACATTTAGCAACTGGAACGATTAGATTTGCGAAGTATACTTCGGATCAGAATTATGATACTTGTGATTCTGTAGATATTACTTCGGATAATCTATACTCGGCTAAGGTAAGTTTTGTTGCAAATCCACCAGAAGATACTGTTCTATTTGTTATTGATGGAGATGCAGGTACATCTGAAACTGCTCTGTATACAGAAACATCAACAGGTCTTTATATATTATCTGGAACATATCAGGATATTAAACTCACTTATACCGAGTCTGGAATTGGTACAGTATTCATTACATCCACATCTAGTGAAAGTGAAAGAGATGTATATATTGGATCAGGAAGTCTATTTACAATATCTGGTGGAACAGAATACTATTCTGTACAAACTCCAGAATCCACAATTCTTCTTCAAATTTCCGGATCAGCAGTAACATCCGTAGAATTTGAATATTCAATTGCAGGTATTGGTCTCTTTAGCTTCAATGGATCTGCAAATACGTCAGAGATTGCATCATATACTCAAATTGGATCTGGAAATATAACTCTATCTGGTCAACTTGTTTATCCAGATATTGTCTTTATTCCTTCACCAGATGGTTCTGGAATAATTAATATTCTTGGATCTTCTGATAAATCTCTTACAAAAATATACGAGACTGATGGAACCTTATTTAATTTCTCTTCTGGATTTGAATCATTTACTAAATCTACATATATTGGAATTGGAACAGTTTATATTCAAGAAATTTCTGGATCAACTATTAACAATCCATTCCAGATTCCAAGAACTTATGTATGTATAATTTAAAGTATAAATAAATGAAGAAGATAAACCGTCATTAAGTATTTCCATGACTAAACAGGTACAGATAAGAAGGGGAACTACAGCTCAACATGCAGTCTTTACTGGAGCAGAAGGTGAAATAACTTTTAATACTGATACGCATTCAGTTGTTGCACACAATGGAATCACAACAGGTGGATATGAATTAGCTAGAACAGATTTTGGAAACGTTCCTGTCGCTAAGTTTAGTGGAACTTTTGAAGTAGTTGGAGTAGCAACAACTTCAATAGGATTAGGAAATTCATTATCTTCATGGGATGTAAAAGTTGGTCATGGTAATACCACACTTATTGTTGATGGGTCGGAACTTGTTACTGGAATTTTAACGGTTACTGGCCCAGTTACTTTAGCGAAAGAAAATACCGTAATAGGCGGTATGGATTTTGTAGGCGTTAGAACAGAAACTTCTCCAGAAGATCCACTTTCCTCATGGCATGTTTCTGTAGGTAAAGGAAATACTGCTTTTGTTGTAGATCAAAACGCTTATATTGGTGGAATTGCAACAGTAACTACTACAAGGGGAACCGAAGCCACGTTTAATAAATTAACATTAACAAGTTATGGATCAACTACATTTGAATTGTCAACAGAAATTACAGCTAATGTAGGTATTGGCACAACTGTTATTGGTATTGCTTACACAGATGGAGTAGCTATCGGAGATAAAGTAAGTATCGGAACATTTTTCTCCGATGTTACAATTACTGGATTTGCAACAGTTGCAATTAGCACATCAAATCTATTTTTCCTACACACATCAATTTCCACTACGGTTAGTGCCGGATCAACTATTATTGGATTGACAACTACTACAAATATATCAATAGGAAATTCTATTAGTGTCACAGGTTATGCAATCACCAGTATTCCTATTGTCGGATTAACAACATTTAATGGTCCAGAAAGAAACGAAATCATATTACAAACGTTTGTTAATGGAACAGTAGGGTCTTCAAGTACAGTCATTCCCGTTCCAGGAAATTCCGCAATATCTATTGGCAACTCTTTTACATCCGGATCTGTAGTAAATAAAAGAATTGTTGGATTGGGAACCACATCTATTGCTCCTTATAATTCCGGAATTATTACAGCCACAACAACTACAGAAACTTTAGCTGTAGGTGCTACAGTTCTATATGTTGCAAATACTGCGTTAATTGCTATTGGTAATTCGGCTACAATTACTAACGTAGGTACTCAATATTTTATTGATGTTCCTATTACTGGAGTTGGAAATACATTTATAACAATTCCCACAGGTAGTGAATCAATTGGAACAGTTTCCATTCCTTCTGGATCTGTAGTTGCTATTAGTACTATTTTAACAAACAGTGATTCAGTTATTCTTGATAGTGCAGTTGGAACTGGATTAACTGCAAATGATCCTGTTTCTATTAGTACAGTAACTGCAACTCTTTTCTATGGAGTTACTATTGGTGCAGCAAATACCATTGGAGTTGCAATTACTGCTGGATCAAATGCATCAATTTCAACGGTTACTAGTATTGGGCCTGCATTGAGGATTGGTATAGGATCTACTTCACAATTTACAGTTTCTTCTGGAACAACAGCTATAATCCGAAGATACCAAGATATTGGAAGCACTCTTAATGTTGATGTCCTTAATACTAAGGGATTGGACATCGTTGGTATTATGACCTTAAATGGTTTAACTTTTCCTACCGCAGATGGAAAGAAAGGTCAAGTCTTAACTACGGATGGTCAAGGAAATGTAGGATTTGCAACGGGCGGCGGCGCTGGCGGTTCTCAGGTTATTGTTAGAGTATCTCAAGCAACTGGAAATGATTCTAATGATGGAAGAACTCTTCCCGTTCAGACAATTAAAAAAGCTGCTCAAATTGCATCATTCTTAGGATATTATTTTAATACTGGTGCAACAATTCTAGTTGAATCTGGAGATTATATTGAGGATAACCCAATTATTCTTTATGATAATGTTAATATTATTGCAGATTCTCTTAGAAACGTAGTTGTCAGACCACAAAATGCTAACGTAGATTTATTTAAGGTCAGAAACGGTAACTATGTTACTGGTCTAACTCTCACCGATTATCTTGATGCAGAAACTAGAGCTCCACAATATACATTTAACCATTCAATTTCTTTTGACGAACCTTTTAATGAAAGTTTAGATAGAACTGGATATGCATGTACTTCAGTTGTAGGAATTACTTCCGTTCTTTATGATAATATTTCTGGTATTACGACTATTGTTACCGATAAAGATCATGAATTATATCCAGGAACCACCGTAAGACTTTCTGGTATTGCATTTACTTGTGGATATGATGAAGCAGGTATTTCGACCTTTGTTTATGACCATGTTTCTGGAGTATGCACGGCTACAACTTATACTCATAGAGGATATTCAATCGGAAGTAAAGTATTCCTCCATAACTTACCATTCTCCTGTTCTGGTGAACATGCTGGAGTTACTACAACAATATTCCCAGATGGCACTTCACAATATGGAAGAGTATTTACTGTAACTGGTATTAATACAATTGCAAAAACTATTAAGTTTAATGCTGGTGTTTCAACAATTCCTCATGTATTTGAAGGATGGGGTCGTAACTTTGTAACTAACGCCGTTTATACTCCTTCCAGTGGAATTACAACCATAACAGTTGCGACTGGAGTTGCGACAAATCATGGACTTCAAGTTGATGATAACGTATCTTTAGAAGGATTAAACTTCTCTTGTGTTGGATATACTCCAAATGCTCAAGTCAACATCACTAACGTAGATTATAACCATGTTGTTGGTATTGCTACGATTACAACTGATTCTGATCACCGTGCTGAAGTAGGTAAGGGAATTAAACTTGCAGGCATTGCATTCTCATGTTCCGCTGAACATGCTGGAATTACCTCTACAATTTTCCCATATCCTGGATCAAGTCCAAAAACTCTAGGGGCAAGTTATGATAGATTTGCAGTTAGATCGGTATTAAGTAGCACATCTTTTACTGTTGATGTTGGTATTTCTACTATTGCACATACCTATGTTTCTGGGGGAACTGCTCAATCCGGTATTACTACAACAATATTCCCAGATGGAACTGCACAACAACAAGGCGGAAACTCTAACGGATTCTCTGCTGATGGATTTACCTTTAAGGTAACTGGAATTACTACTAATACATTTACGTTTAAATCCGGTATTTCTACTATTGCACATACTTATGTTTCTGGTGGTACAGCCGGAAAAGTGGGAACAATTCAAAGAGTTAATACATACCCAGAACAAAATCCAGATGGAAGAAAAGATTTTGGTGTGTTCAAGGCAGAACAACTCAATGAATTAACCATTAGAGCTGGAGTAAGCACAATTAAACATTATTATGTTCAGGGTGGAGATTTGGTTTTAAGTAAACCTTTAATTAATAAATCTCCATATATTCAAAACTGTTCTATTCTTTCCTCTCTTGGTGGTAATGGCATTCTCGTTGATGGCGATAAAGTACTATCTCCAAACATTCCACCAGTACAGGGAATTGCAGAAAATCCACCAGTAGGTGATACTCCAGAATTTGGTAAGTCAATGGTTGCTGCAACCTTTACCATGATTTCCTTCGATGGTATTGGTTGGAGAGTTATTAATGATGGATATTCTCAGGTTGTATCTTGTTTCCAAATTTTCTGTCGTTACGGATCATTAGCTCAGTCTGGTGGATATCTTTCCATTACTAACTCTGCTACAAACTTTGGTACTGTTGCTTTAAGGGCAACTGGATTTTCACCAAACTCATTCGTATTTGATAGAGGACGTATCGCTGCTACAGGAACTTCTGGTGGATTGCAAACTCTAAAATGCGTTGGATTTGGTAGAAGTGATCAGGATCTTTATGTTTTAAGATTCTTCAATGATGCTGGTGAAGATAAAACTAGCACATTTAAACCAATTGTATTAGAGGCAACAGTAAATCCAGCAACAGGAGTTAATACGAATACCGATTATGTTACTGTTATTGGTCATCCCTTCTCAGAAGGAGACTCTGTTGTATATCTAGGAAATGAACAAGCAGAACCACCAATTGTTATTGGTGGATTAGTTAATGGAAATATCTATTATGTGCAGTATATCGATAGTAATACTTTTAGACTATATGAAGATGAATCTCTTGGAAAACCAGTAGATCTTGTAGGTCCACTAAGATCTGGTATTAATACCTTCCAAAAGAATAACCAGGAATTTATTGTTGATCAAATTATTTCAAATCACAATGTCTATCAAGAGTTGACTCTTGTTGGTGCTTCTACTGCTCATTTTGCTTCTGGAGCTCTTGTTCAACAAAATGTAAGTGGTGGTCAGGCAACTGGATATGCATTAACATACTTCTCTAGTGCTGGAACACTAATTGTTTCTGTTGAATCAGTTGGTGGTATAAGATACATGTTTGATGAGAGTGTTGCTAATGGAGGCGCAGGTGGAAATATTACTGATAATACTGGAGATCTTTCAGTAGGAGTAAGTTCTATTGCTGGAATTACAACATATAGAACTATTGAATTTAAGGTAGACTCTACAGTTTCGGGCAATGTAATTCAGGGTATTGGAAGTCTCCCAGTTAATTATAGATGTCATTTACATAGACCATCTATTGTCAACTCTTCTGCTCATACTTGGGAATATTCTGGATCTGGTACTGATTATAATGCACTTCCACAAAACGGCGGCAAAACAATTCTTGAATCTGAACAAGTTTCAGAACTTGGAGGTCGTGTTTACGCTTCAGGTACAAACGAACTTGGTGACTTCAAGATTGGTACTCAGATTACTGCGGTAAACAGAACTGGTAATATTTTCTTTAACAATAAGGTATCTATCGGTGAGTTGGATTCTATTAGACTTTCACTTTCCGGTGGTGTTGCGGTTGAAGAATTTTCAACTGATTCAAACCTTGGTGAAGGTGAACTTGGTGGACCACAGAATAAGAGAGTTTCGACTCAATTGGCTGTTAGAAGCTTTATGGCCAACAGGCTCGGAACATTCATTGATAAAACAGTATCACAGAATGCCATTCCAAATTCAGTTGTCCAACTTAATTCTTCAGGTCAAATTAATGCGGACTTAATTCCACCTAAGATTGTTAATTTTACAAGAACTTTAGTTGGAAACGGTAAAACGGTTCTTGCTAACCAAATTCCTGCAATTAATATTTTACAGGGAGATACTGTAGTTGAACCAGAAAATTCATTCGTTCTTGTCAATGACACTGTAAGTCAATATTTAATACTTGATAATCCAGGCAATAATTTTGTTTTCCCAAATGGATTTGAGGTTATCAGCACTCTAAATTCACAAGCAATAGGTGTTGTTACCACACCACCAAATGGTATTGGTGTTGGAACAACTGTCAAAAATTATGTTGGATATGGATTAACTGGTCTTGTAAAAGGGGTTCTTCAAACAGTAACTATTACTAGTGGTGGTTCCGGATATTCTCAGGCTGGAATTTATAGTGGAGTTCCTCTAACATCATCTAGTGGAATTGGTATTGGCGCTTCAGCTATAATTACAGTTGGTGCAAGTGGCACCGTAACAGACGTTGATATTTTAGCTGGTGGTAGGTATTATGCTTCTGGCGATGTCCTCACTGCTTCCGACTCTGACATTGGTGGAAGATCTGGTGGTTCTGCTTTCACAGTTCAAGCTGCTTTAAATGAAACTAGACTATATTTAAAACTAACTAATAACCAAAAGTTTGTTGGAAGTAATGTCCTTTCAGACTTTATTGCAGACTCAAATGCTGTTGGAATTAGTACTACGATTGATCTGGATTTAACATATTCAGATATTGATCCCACCGCAATGGAAACTGGAGGAGATATCGATTTCTCTAACGATAGAATTATTGTTGGTGCTGGACATACTTTACAGGATGGAGATGCTGTAAGGTATGTAACTAATCTGGGATCTAACATTGCAGGATTAATTGAAGGAAATACATATTTTGTTAAGAGGGTCGGAGTTTCTTCCGTTGAACTTCACAATAATTATGGATTACTCTCTAGAAGAGATTTGACAGGTAGTGGTATTGGAACGCATTCTTTAATTAGAATTGGAGTTTCAACTTCAACTAGTAGAATTCACTTCATTAATCATGGATACAGTATCGGAGATCCTGTAAGAGTTTCTGGAAATGTTCCAGTCGGCGTAGATACCGGTTCTTTCTATTATGTCGGTGGTATAACACAAAACGCATTCAGTCTTCACACAATTAGATCTGATGCTACAGCTTCAGTGAATGGAGTTAACTTAAATCAAGTTTCAATTGCACAAACTGGAACTGGAACAATTACGTTCACAAAACAAAACGTAAGGTATTCAGCTAATGTTAATACTTCATCAACAGATCCAGAAAACTGGTCTCTCTTAGCACAACAAGATATTGATGCTGCTAATATTATTAGTGGAACTATTAGTCCATCTAGACTTGGTAATGGATCCGCTAATTCCGATACAGTTCTATATGGAAACTCAGAATATCAAAAAGTAGTTCGCAGTGTAGGTATTGCAAGTACTACTCCAATCGGTGTTATTGCATCAAGTTCTGATTTTGGTGTGGGATTCACAACACATTATGGGAACATTGAACTTAAATTAAATAGAGTTCAATCCACAGTAGATCTTTTTTCAACTCTTGGTATTGCTAAATTTAAATCATCAACATTTACTATCGGTGATGATGGAGCAGTAAGTATTAAGAGTTCTGCGACTGGTGACGTTGATGCTGCAACATTGGGTGGTCAAGCTGGCTCATACTATCTAAACTCAGCAAACCATACTGGAATTATTCCAATTAATAGAGGAGGTACAGGAGTTTCTGGTGTTCCTGCAGATGGTGCAATTCTAATCGGCAATGGAACCGCATATAATCTATCTAATGCACCTACTTTAAATGGAACCTATTACTTCACAAGAAATAATGGCGGTAGAGTTGGAAACACATCTAATTACGCTCTTCAGGCATACTCAACTGGTAATAATGCAGCTGGTATGTCCTTCCATAAGAGTGGTCACTATGCAATTAACATGGGTCTTGATAATGATAACGTATTCAGAATTGGTGGTTGGTCAGCATCTGCAAACAGATGGGAACTTGATATGTCTGGTAACACTTACCAGGCCGGATACAATTATGCTTATAGATTTGTAGATCGTGATAATACTAATTTCTACTGCGATCCTTCTTCAAGTAATCAATTTACAAACAGTTATCATAGTAATGAATGTAGAGCGTTATTCTACACGTTTAATGGAGAAGGTGGAAATAGTGGTAACCCAACAAGAGCATATTCAATTTTCCAAGAAGGCGGCGGTTGGGGCTTCCCATACCCCGACCTAAGAATTGCATTCCACACTGGTATTAAGATTGGTGCCAATGGTCCTTCATATGAAGGAACTAGAGTCTACTCTGACTATGACATGAGCGATCTATGTATTCAACTTGTTGGACCATCTAATTACTCATTTAAACAGAAGTGGCAAAGAACTGATAATGGTACTGGTTACTATAGTGGAACAAATAATGCTCATTTCTATCCAAACCCAAATAGATATGGTTCTTGGAGAATTGATGGATCTAGAAGTGGTTGGTGGGGATTAGATTTCCCAGAACAAGATATGCAATTGATGATGAACTATAACTCTTGTGGCATTCATAGGGGTGACTATGGTTGGATGTTCTGGGGTCATAATGCGAGATTGCATATTTATGGAAGCTATCACTCTGGTTGGTCCGATGAAAGATTAAAGGAAAACATTCGTGACTTTGATAATGAAGCTGCATTGGATGCTGTTTCTAAACTTAGAACAAGAATCTTTAATTGGAATCCACTAGCAAAACAAATTTATAAGGATGTTAATCCAAATGAAGAAGTAGGATTTGTTGCTCAAGAAATGCAAGAGGTTCTACCAGAGTTAGTTGTAGTTAATGAGGTTCCAAATAATTATAATGATGAAAAATATTTAACGATTGACTGGAATAAATTAATTCCATATACCATTGGTTCTATAAATAGATTAAGAGAAAGAGTAGAGTCTCTTGAAGAAAAAGTTTCTAAATTAATAGGAGAGTAAAACATGGCTTTAACTATGCCCACATATACTGACCCACGAGGGTATGAATGGGAAAATCCATACATGGTCATCAGCTCAGTAAAGGTTAAAAAAACTTTTACACCAGTTGATCCTACGATGGCGGGATTACCTGATCCAGGTACACTACCTCAACATTTATGCGAAGAAGGTAATTACGGTTCTATTACTGTAGATGTATATAGAAGTAAAGCGGATAGAGAAAAGGGGACCTTACCTATTGCTCAAATTTCTGAAAGAGCTGCAGATGCATGGAATGCTCCATGGCATGAAGTTGGTCAATTACAATCTAGAAATCCTGAGACTTATGTTCCGATGATTTTTAAAATTAGATACGTTGATGAAGGTAATTTACTATCTGATGCTTATGATCATTTAACTACTAATCATCCATTTTTTAAAGATTGTACTTTTGTAGATTAAGTTTATCTTCCTATTAATTTATAAATACCTCTAGAAGACTAGGGGTATTTTTTATGGCGCAGCCATCTAGTAGAGCGGAGTTGAAAGAATACTGCCTCAAACAACTAGGAAAACCAGTTTTAGAAATCAATGTAGATGACGATCAAATTGATAATTTAATTGACGACGCTATTCAGTATTTTCATGAACGTCATTATGATGGTATTGATCGCGTATTCTTAAAACATAGACTTACCCCTGCAACTAAAGGAACTCTTTCAGAATCTGGACCAGTGGGTTCCGCAACGACTTCCCCAGTTGTTGTTGGTGCTGGATTAACTTCACTTACTTATGTGGAAGGAGTTAACTATCTTCCTCTTCCCGATTCAATTATTGGTGTTAATAATATTCTTAAGATAAATTCAAGTACAGTATCTGATGGACTCTTCAATATCAAATATCAACTGTTCTTGAACGACGTTTATTACTATGGTGCATTAGATCTTCTTAATTATGCGATGGTTAAAAGATATCTTGAAGATTTAGATTTTCTTCTAAATCCACATGCACAAATTCGTTTTAATAAGTTAAATCATAAGTTATATCTAGACATTGATTGGTCAGAAGTTGGTGAAAATGAGTATGTAATTATTGATTGTTATCGCATCGTTGATCCATCAGATGCGCCAAAACTTTACAATGATTGGTGGCTAAAGAAATATCTGACTGCGCTCATTAAAAAACAGTGGGGTCAAAATATGAGTAAGTTTCAAGGAGTTTTGCTTCCAGGCGGAGTTCAACTTAATGGAAGACAGATCTATGATGATGGAGTTGCAGAGATAGAAAAACTTGAACAACAACTTAAGGATGAGTACGAACTACCACCATTTGATCTCATAGGTTAATATGTCACCACTCAATTCTTATTTTTTACAAGGATCTCCGAGTGAGCAAAGACTTATTCAAGATCTGATCAACGAGCAACTTAAAATGTATGGGCAAGATGTTCTATACATGCCAAGAAGAATTATTGGCGAAAATACCGTCATTAAAGAAGTCACTGCTTCCAAGTTTGATGATAGTTTTCGTATTGAAGCTTATCTAATGAACTTTGAAGGCTTCAGTGGTAACGGAGATATCTTAAGTAAGTTTGGTGTGAGAAGTAATGACGAAATTAATCTTGTAATTTCTAAAGAGAGATATGATGATTTCATTTCTCCATTATTGAAGTTATGGCCAGAGGATGAAAGAAAAGTTGCATATAGACCACAAGAAGGAGATTTAATATGGTTTCCTCTTGATGAATCATTGTTTGAAATCAAATATGTAGAAGGGAAAAAACCTTTTTATCAACTCAATAATCTTTATGTCTATGAATTAAGATGTGAAAGATTTGAATATGAAGATGAAATTATTGATGTTCCGGAGGTAGATTCTTCAGGAATTGAAATCAATGAATCTATTAAAGATCTTGGGAATGTTTATACTATTCAAATGGTTGGAACTGGAGCTACTACTGCAGTTGCTACAGTTGGTTTTGCAACGACAAATCCAAATTCTAAATCAGTTCAATATATTGATTTGATTAATGATGGATTTGGATATTCTTTTGCACCCACTGTTTCTATATCCACTGCACCATCAGGGGGGTCTACAGCAACAGCTGTTGCAATTATGACAAGTAGATCTTCAAATCAAAAACTTTCTATTGATAGAATTCTTATTACAAATCCAGGATTTGGATATACACAACCTCCAACAGTAACTATTTCTGGAGGAGGCGGAAGTGGTGGAATTGCAACTGCTGTAATAAACACTGGAGTTCTTGGAATAGTAGGACTTTCTTCTGGTGGAGTAGGATATACCACAACACCACAAATAACTATTCAAAGAACATTTATTCCTTCCAGCACTGGTATTTCTTCAAATATCAGAAATGCACAAGCAGAGGCAGTTCTCAATTCAAATGGAGTCGTTGTTGCAGTTCGTTATTCTAATGCTGGTGCTGGATATACATTTACTCCAACAATAGAATTTACAAATTCAACTGCAACAACATTTGGAGATTATGATTATAATGAAGTTGTTACTGGTTCTAGAACAGGTACAACTGGTTATGTAAGAAGTTGGGATGCTGCAAATAGAGTCCTTAAAGTTGCAATTGTGGATGGAAACTTTGCGAGAGGTGAGGCTATTACTGGAGTTGGTGCAAGTTATAAAGTTTCAACGGTACAATCTAATGAATTCTTAGATGCTTATGCTGAGAATATTGAAATTGAATTGGCTGCTGATCAAATTTTAGATTTCAGTCAGAAGAACCCATTTGGCGAATACTAAATAATTATTACTCTACAATAACTTGTAATGATCTCAAATTATTTTTACCACGAAATATTGAGAAAGACCATTGTGGCTTTCGGTACATTATTTAATGATATTAAAATCAAACATAAAGATAACGCAGGAGATGATTTTAGTATCATTACTGTCCCGATTGCATATGGCCCTATTCAGAAGTTTTTAGCGAGAATTGAACAGGTTCCTGATTTAAAAAAAAGAGTAGCAATTACTCTTCCTAGAATGTCATTTGAAATGACAGGAATTTCATATGATCCCAGTAGAAAGTCTTCTACTATGCAAACTTTTAAAGCTTTGGATCAAGATAGTAATGAACTAACAAAAGTTTTTATGCCTGTTCCATACAATGTGAACTTTAAACTTTCAATTATGTCCAAGTTGAATGAAGACGCATTACAAGTCGTTGAACAAATACTTCCATACTTTCAACCACACTTAAACTTAACGGTAGATTTGGTATCAAGTATTGGGGAAAAAAGAGATATTCCAATGATTCTTGAGAGAATCACAATGGATGATCAATATGAAGGAGATTTTACGACAAGGAGAGTTTTAATTTATACTCTAGATTTTGTAGCAAAAACATATTTGTTTGGACCTGCTGGAACTCCAAATGAATCTCTCATCAAACAAGTTCAGGTTGATTATTATACAAATACTAACAGAGTTAATGCCTCAAGACAACTTAGATATGTTGCGGAACCAAGAGCACTCAAGGATTATAACAATGATGAAATTACTGTTATTGCAGATAATATTGATGAAGAAAAAACCCAGTTTGAAGTTTCCGATGCAACTGGTCTAATTGAAAAATCATATATTATGATTGATTCCGAATCTATGTTTATTCGTGAAATTACTGGCAATACTTTACTTGTAAACAGAGGTCAAGATAAGACAGATATTGTAAGTCATACAGCTGGAACTGCTATCAATGTAATTAATGATGTAGACGATGAGTTAATTGATCTAGACGACGACTTTGGATTTAGTGAATCTCGTTATGATTTTGCTGACGGCAAAGTTTATAGCACTACTAAAGGAACTGATGTATGAGTTTTGAAGATATTGATAAGGCGTTAGATATTGAAACAACTCCGATTAAATCGGAGATTGTCAAAACAGAACCTGCTGTAATAAAGAAACCAGGAGAGTCTCCAGACCAACTCCAGAAGGACTATGAGTACTCTAGAGGGCAACTATATTCCATTATTGAGAAGGGACAAGAGGCGATCAATGGCATTCTAGAACTTGCACAAGAATCCGACTCTCCCAGAGCTTATGAAGTTGCTGGACAATTGATTAAAAATGTTGGAGATGTTACAGATAAGCTTTTGGATCTTCAGAAAAAAATGAAAGATATTAACAAAGAAGAAAAAGGTGCAACTCCAACAAGTGTCACTAACAATGCAGTATTTTTTGGATCAACTGCAGAACTTCAGAAGTTTCTAAAGAGTTCTATGAACCAAGATCCTAAATAAAAATAGGAAACTTATAGACATAAATGGATAAACTCACCTTTAAAGAGTGGTCTATTCTCGCAGACCTAGAAACCATTGCATATCTTGGCGAAGATCAAGAGTTTTCAATGGCTCGTGGAGAACTTAAAACCGCACAAGCTGCAATTACAAGATTGATGGCCAAACTCAAAGGTGAAGGTGATTTGGAAGCATGGGTTCAATCAAAAATTACTAAAGCCGCAGAATATCTTGATACAGTAGCAGATCATCTTTCTCATGGTGAAGATGATACTAAGAGAACTAAAAAAATTGTTGAAAAGTGTTGGGTTGGATATAAACAACTTGGAATGAAAAAGAAGGGAAAAAAAGTAGTTCCCAATTGTGTGAAGGAGGATTCTATTGATGAAAACAAGAGTGGTGATAGTTCTTTGCGTGACTGGTTTACTAAGAGTCGCGCTTCTGATGGCACCCCTGGCTGGGTTCAATTGGGTGGTAAATATGCAGGAAAACCCTGTGCAAAACAACCAGGGCAAACCACAAAACCCAAGTGCGGTTCCAGTAAAATGAAAGCAGAGCTCTCTGATAAAGAAGAGGAGAGAGCATTCCGTCGTAAGAATCAGGAAGATCCAAACCCAGACAGAAAGGGTAAGGCTAAAATGGTTGCGACTGAAGAAAAGGACGCATGTTATTCAAAGGTAAAATCTCGTTATAAGGTTTGGCCTTCTGCATATGCTTCTGGTGCTTTAGTCAAGTGTCGTAAAGTTGGTGCAAAGAATTGGGGAAATAAGACTCAGAAAGAAGGTTATGAGTTTTCTAATTGGAGAGATGAATTCAAAGCAACTGAGTATGAGTTTATTGATATTATCAAACCAGATCCAATTATAACAGGAACTTCTAGACAACAAATTCAAGAAATGGGAGAAGTTGTTAGGTATTGCCCTAAGTGTAAAAAGAACGAAACGATGAAGGAGTGTAGATATGGAGAAGGATACTGGAAGATGTTTTCATTTCCTGCATCGTTAGGTGGAGGTGGCCCGTATGATCCTAATGAGATTCACCCAGCAAATGAAAATGTAAGTTTTGAAATCGGTGGAGGTCATAGACAGGCACAAAGAACTGCAAAGATCAGAAACCTTGCAAAGGGAACAACTAATGCAGGAGAAAAGGCTGCCGCTATGAAAAAGTTAAGTGGCTCATCTCTACCACTTGCAGATTCTGTAATTCAACCTGGGCAACTGACAAACGAAGACTATCAACGGATACAATCTACGGGTAATGTTTATACTATACTCTTCTCTTGGAGAGGTAGATCAATGATGAGTCTTCAACTCTTTTTCCCAAATATGAAAAGGCCATCAAAAGATGAAGTGAAAAAGGAAATTGAGAAGTTTTATCCAGGCGCAGTTATAATGCAGTGGTATCCAAGTCCTACCGATCCATCCAAACCAATTGTAGTTATTCAGAGTAAGTAAAAAAATGAATCCTTCCGACATAGAACTTTCAGATATTAACAA